>OGIV01001397.1_pt1 | contig 14236 bp, 13 predicted proteins | sample 1571861 | NCBI WGS metagenome assembly OGIV01 (sample SAMEA2582099, study PRJEB24529) | metagenome | biome: Human gut stool | place: China | collected 2011 | reverse complement strand
CTGCAAACCGAGATAGGCTTGCACCTCTTTCGCTGCTGCCACGCAGAGCGGATGAGGTGTATAGCAAAAAGGGAAAGTAAATCTTTCCGGCAATGGTATGTCTGCTACGGGAGTATGGAAATGGTGCAACATGGCGAGAGGGGTTAATCGTCAATCAAATTATCATTGTCCGTATTGATAATGTAGGGAATGTTGTCATTCTCCTCGTCCGGAACGGACAGGACATCTTCCGCATCCTTCTGTTGCGGCAAGGGATGCGGATACGCTGATTTCTTTTTCTTCTTTCCGTATTTGCGTTCCCTCTCCCAGGCAGCTTTGCGCGCCTGATACTGTTCGTATTGGTTTTCCAGATAGTTGTCGGCCATAATCTGTTGTTTATAAAGTATTCAACTTTTGCTTTCCAAATACAGAGAATCAGGGTATGCTCTGTATTATTTTCTTCATGCTGTTAAATTTTCTACGTCTCTGTGTTCAGTCTGTATAGACTCCGAAAATTTGTTTATCGCTCGGTGGGAAGTGAGAACTCCTGCCAGTCGTATTGTTGCCCGTTTCCGTCGGCTACAGCCACCCGTATGGTGACATTTCCCGTCTTTATCCGCTCGCCTGCGCTGATGGTGGCGGTGTATTTCACGCCATTGTGAGGGGCGATTTGCTCCACCATTACAGGTGGTGAAATGTAGATGCGCTTCATGCCTGTGGTTTCGGTAACCATCGGTACCACATTATATATAGTCTGTTCACCTTCGTTCATGATTTCGAAAATTACTTTGCTTTTCTCACCCGAACTGATTACGTGGTCACGGCTGTCGTCTATGAAACGGATGTTGCGTATCCTTAGGTTATCGAAGACGCTTGGAGCGGGATACGTTTCGTGCTGCGGCTTGTAGGGCTCCGTTCTTTCTATCCGGTAACCGTATGCCTCTTGTTTGGGGGCAGACACAGCATTTCCAATGGCTGCTCCGGCAATGGTTCCGATAATTGTACCGATGGCCGAACCCCGGTAACCGCCCCGCCAGCCGCCATTATTGTCGCCTATCAGACCGCCGATGGCACCGCCGACATTTCCGCCTGCACCTGCAAATATTGCACCGGGATCGCCCGATGCCGTTTGGCTTGTGCCGCAACCCGACAGGATGAGCAACGAAGCGGTTAGCACTCCAATCTGTCTCTTCATATCGTTAAGCTTTGGTTAGTTGTACAAACTTACCATAAATCTCTGGAAAAGACGAATAAAAAGGGACAAATGTCTTCGTAATGCCTGTCAATAAGGCGTTTGCGAAGACAAATGAGGACAGGCGAAAAATCGAGGTAACGTAAAGGAAAGCGGATTTATGAAGAAGAACGGTCTCCAAATCATTACCCGCCGAATGGTGATTTTTAACACACCGTGTTGTATTTGGCAGCTTGTGGCACAGGTTGGCATATCAAGGTCTAACTCGTTGAGTAATAACTTTGCAAACAAAAAACGAGTATGGCAAGAAGCACATTCAAGGTTCTGTTCTACGTGAACGGCAGCAAGGAGAAAAACGGTATTGTCCCCATCATGGGACGAGTGACAATCAACGGGACTGTGGCGCAGTTCAGTTGTAAGCAGAACATCCCGAAAACGCTTTGGGACGTGAAAGGAAACAAGGCGAAAGGCAAGAGCCGCGAGGCACGAGACATCAACCTTGCCCTTGACAACATCAAGGCGCAAATCATCAAACATTACCAGCGCATTTCAGACCGCGAGGCATTTGTTACGGCTGAGATGGTGCGCAACGCCTATCAGGGAATCGGCAGCGAGTATGAGACGCTGCTAAAAGCATTCGACCGTGAGAACGAAGTGTTCAAGAAACGGGTAGGCAAAGACAGGGTAATGGCTACCTATCGGGCACGTGTACGGGCAAGAAACCATGTAGCCGCCTTTATCAAGTCGTTTTACAGACGCAGCGATATGTCCATGTTGGAACTTACTCCCGATTTCATCAAGGAGTTCGCCGCATACCTCTCGACTGAAGCCGGATTGCGGAACGGTTCGATATGGGCAAACTGTATGTGGCTGAAAGGCGTGGTCATGAAAGCGCATTATAACGGGTTGATACCGCGCAATCCTTTCATCCAGTTTCATATCAGCCCCAATGTGAAAGAACGGGAATATCTGACGGAGGATGAACTGAAAGCGGTCATGACACATGAGTTTGCAGACAGCAAGCTCGCATACATCCGTGACATTTTCATCTTTGCCAGTTTCACCGCCTTGTCATTCGTGGACATTCAGGAACTGACGAATGACAACATCGTGGAGGTGAACGGCGAGAAGTGGATATTGTCCAAACGCCACAAGACAAAAGTCGCCTTCCAAGTGAAGCTGCTGGATATACCCTTGCAGATAGTCGAACGCTACCGACCGATGCAGAAAGACAATCGTATATTCCCCGGCTTGAACTATTGGTCTATCTGCAAACCGTTGAAACGGATGATAAGGGAATGTGGCATAACCAAGTCAATATCATTTCATTGCAGTCGTCATGGCTTCGCAACATTAGCTTTGAGCAAGGGGATGCCCATTGAAAGCGTAAGCCGTGTGTTGGGACATACGAATATAGTCACGACCCAACTCTACGCAAAGATAACCACGCAGAAGCTCGACAACGACCTGACCATGTTCGGCGACAAACTGAGTAAGACGTTTAACGGAATAACGATGTCATGAGTATGAGAAGAAACAGCATAACAGTGAATGAATCCGGCAATATCATCATGCCGGAGAATGTCTCAAACATTTGGATGAGCGAGCCGGAATTGGTGGAACTGTTCGGAGTAATTGCTCCGACACTTCGTTCTGCCATCAGAAACATCTATAACAGTGGAGCATTAAAAGAATACGAGGTACAGAAGTATGTTCGGCAGGAGAACGGGTATCATGCCGATGTGTTCAGCTTTCCGATGATAGTCGCACTTGCTTTCCGCATTGACAGCTTCGGTGCGGAACAGGTGCGCAATGCCATATTTAAAAGGCTGTACTTGCGAAAAGAGAAAACAAATATCTTCTTTTCGCTGGGTATAAATGGTTGGGATATGTCTAATTATCAGGCATAAGTTCTAATGATATGACGACATGAAGTAGTGAGACCTATGCGTATTCCCATTGCCAACAATGTATTTATACGAGTATGTGAATAGGTGTATTGCCATTCATACGTACGATTACGACAAACCCGAAGAAAAATCCATTAGAATGGCATTTCTTCGGGCTTTTGTTGTATGTCATAAAGCCAAATCCAAGAAAATCTTACGTGAGGTATGCGTGAGTTGTTAATCCGTTCTGCGCTAATTGCCGAGTTTTGCACTGATTAAACAAAAAAATGAAGTGCTAATGAAACAAGGCAACTTTGAAAATGAGGAGTTTATCCGTGTGGGTACTACCCTCTACAAGTTAGTGAACCAGCCCCGTCTGAACGGAGGCTATGTGAAGAAGCGCATCGTGTGGAACAACGAAACACTGCGGCAGGACTACGGCAAGGACTATCTCGCCACCGTGCCGAAGTACGACGGCTTCTGCACCGTCCCCGACCATGTGGACTACCGTCCCGTGGTGGACAAGTTCCTGAACCTCTACGAGCCGATAGGACACCGTCCGCAACAAGGCGAGTTTCCCTGTATCCGGTCATTGGTGCGCCATATCTTCGGTGAACAGTATGAATTGGGCATGGACTATCTTCAATTGCTCTACCTGCAACCCGTGCAGAAACTGCCTATCCTGCTGTTGGTATCAGAAGAACGCAACACGGGCAAGAGTACATTCCTGAACTTCCTGAAAGCTGTGTTTCAAAACAATGTCACTTTCAATACCAACGAGGACTTCCGCAGCCAGTTCAATTCCGACTGGGCAGGAAAACTGCTCATCTTGGTGGACGAGGTATTGCTCAACCGCAGGGAGGACAGCGAGCGGTTGAAGAACCTCAGCACCACACTTTCCTACAAGGTGGAAGCCAAAGGCAAAGACCGTGACGAGATAGCGTTCTTTGCCAAGTTCGTGCTATGCTCCAACAACGAGTATCTGCCTGTTATCATTGATGCAGGTGAAACACGCTATTGGGTGCGCAAGATAGACCGTCTGCAATCCGATGACACAGACTTCCTGCAAAAGCTGAAAGCTGAGATACCTGCCTTTCTGTATTACCTGCAATACAGACAACTTTCCACCGAAAAGGAAAGCCGTATGTGGTTTGCGCCCTCTTTGCTGCATACCGAAGCCTTGCAGAAGATTATCCGCAGCAACCGCAACCGATTGGAGATAGAGATGTGCGAACTTATCCTTGACATTATGGAAAGTGTCGGCACGGACACATTCTCGTTCTGCCACAACGACATTCTTCTTTTGCTGGTACATTCGCAGGTAAAGGTGGAGAAGCACCAAGTCAGAAAGGTATTGCAGGAATGTTGGAAACTTACTCCTGCCTCTAACGGGCTTACATATACCACTTACCAATTCAATTACAATCGGGAGTGCCGATATGAGCCGATAAAAAGAGTCGGTCGTTTCTACACCGTCACAAGGGAACAACTTGAATCCCTGTAATACTATTCTTTTTTTGTTGAATTGATGAATAATGATATAACCATACTGATAATAAACAGCATACACTCTCAACAAATTCTCAACAATCGAAAAGAAAAGTTGAGAGGGAAACAGCATCAGTTTGTTGGATTCTCTATTTGTGAGTGGTTTGTTGAGAAGATGTTGAGAATATAAAGCATTAACGTATAGGACAATACATATCTCATTCATCAAATCAACGTTTTTACAGTCATCATCAAATCCATAGAAATTATATCATGAACATCCAAGAAGCAAAACAAATCAAAATTGCGGACTATCTGCAAAGTTTGGGTTATTCGCCCGTAAAGCAACAGGGAAACTGCCTGTGGTATAAATCCCCGTTCCGTCAGGAAACGGAAGCCTCGTTCAAGGTGAACACCGACCGCAACCTGTGGTTCGATTATGGACTGGGAAGAGGTGGTAACATCATCGCACTTGCAGGGGTACTGTACGCATCCGACCATGTGCCTTATCTGCTTGGCAAGATAGCGGAACAGGCACCACACATCCGTCCCATATCTTTCTCTTTTCGCCAGCAGGCATCCGAACCGAGTTTCCAACATTTGGAGGTGGGCGAACTCACCCATCCGGCATTGCTCCGATACTTGCAGGAACGGGGCATAAACATCGCTTTGGCAAAGGCGCAATGTAAAGAGCTCCACTTCACCCATAACGGCAAGCCCTATTTCGCCATCGGTTTTCCGAATGTGGCGGGAGGATTTGAAGTGCGTAACCGTTTTTTCAAAGGCTGTGTCGCACCCAAAGACATCAGCCATATTCGGCAACAGGGAGAAGCGAGAGAGAAATGCCTTGTATTCGAGGGCATGATGGACTATCTTTCATTCCTCACGTTGCGGAAGAGGAACTGCTCGAACTTGCCCGACCTTGACAGGCAGGATTACGTCATCCTCAATTCGACCGCCAATGTTTCCAAAGCTATAGATGTGCTGCACGGGTATGGACGTATCCACTGCATGCTCGACAATGACGAGGCGGGAAGAAAGGCGTATCGGGAATTGGAAAGGAAGTTCGCCGGACGCATCCGCGACTTCTCCGACAACTACAAAGGGCATAAAGACCTGAACGATTACCTGCGTGGAATCCGGCAGAAATTAGCCGTTAGTCCACCGCCAAGAACTATCGTAAAACCCAAGAAGAAAGGGTTGGGATTATGACATCCCGAATGAGAAAAACGGGAGATGCCCGAAACTCATTCCTTAAGGATTGGGAGGTAGCAAGTTTGTGTTTCGGGTGTACCGAAACCGCTTGCCACCCACCATCCAAATTGCAGGAGGTGGCATCCCGTCGGTCTATACAGTTGAATCAGTAACCGAATTAAAAGGAATAAAATATGGAACAGACAAAGGAACACAAGGAACGCAACAAGGGAGGTCGCCCCAAGAAGGAAGCAACCGAGAAACTGAAATACCGTATCGCAGTGAAAATGACGGCAGCCGACTACTTCCGCCTGCTGACACGATCGCATGAGGCGGGCGTATCACCAAGCGAGTACATGAGGGAATGTTTCCGTAACGGTCATGTGAAAGAACGGCTGTCGGAGGAACATGCCGGATACATCCGCCAACTCTGCGGCATGGCTAACAATCTCAACCAGCTTGCGCGTAAGGCAAACGCCGGAGGCTTCCACGATGAACGGTGGGACTGCAAGGTGGCAGTGGCAAGGATTCATGAACTTATAACCAAGATAGGGATATGATGGCGAAAATCGTAAAAGGAAGCGACTTCAAGGGTGCGGTGGATTACATCATCGACAAGAAGAAGGATACGCAGATAGTAGCAAGCGAAGGCTTGTTTATGGAAAATCTGGAAACTATCGCCATGAGTTTCAATGCCCAGTCACGGATGAACGATAAGGTGACAAAACCTGTCGGACATATCGCGTTGAGTTTTTCCAAAGAGGATGAGTTACGGCTGACGAACCGTATCATGGCAGGCATCGCGCTTGAATATATGGAACGGATGGGAATCAAGAATACGCAGTTCTTCATCGCCCAGCATTTCGACAAGGAGCATCCGCACGTGCATATTGCTTTCAACCGCATAGACAACAACGGCAATACCATATCGGACAGGCACGAGCGTCTGCGCAGTACCCGCATCTGCAAGGAATTGACCTTGAAATACGGCTTGCATATGGCTGGCGGAAAGGACAATGTCAAACGCAACCGCCTGAAAGAGCCAGACAGGACGAAATATGCGCTTTACGACATCATCAAAATGGAAGTCGGCAGATGCGGCAACTGGAACGTGCTTATCGCCAACCTGAAACGGCAGGGAGTGGAAGTACATTTCAAGCATAAGGGGCAGACCAGCGAGGTGCAGGGTGTTGTATTCTCCATGAATGGCTACCATTTCAACGGCTCCAAAGTGGACAGGCGTTTCAGTTATTCCAAGATTGACGCGGCTTTGCAGCACAACAGATGCAGGGAACGTATGGGAATAACAGCCGGAATATATGAAACGGCTACACCAAGCGCACCGTCCGGCACGGCACAAAGCGAGTTGTTCAACGGCTCTTGGGGATTGCTAAAAAGCAGTGGCTCATCTTATAACGCTGCTGATGCGGAAGCCAATCAGGAAATGGTGGATATACTTCGCAGAAGGAAGAAAGTTAAGCGCAAGAGAGGTGTTGGGTTCTAATATTCTGTACTAATCCAATTCTCACGACACTTGCGCTCTATATTCATTCGGAGTGTAACCTACCTCTTTCTTGAACAGTCGGGTAAAATGTTGCGGGTACTGAAAACCGAGATTATAGGCGATTTCATTAACGGTGTCGTCTGTAGATGCAAGTTCCGTCTTGGCTATTTCAATAGACTTGTCATGAATGAAATGCAGGGCGGTTGAACCTGTTTCTTTTTTCAATAAATCACTGAAATAGTTGGGCGAGAGGCAGAGCTTGTCTGCACAATACTGTACAGTGGGCAAGCCTATCCGTTTAGCAGCCCCATCATGGAAGTATTCGTCAAGCAACCGCTCAAATCTTGCGAGGATGTCTCGGTTTTGGTTGTCGCGTGTGATGAACTGACGGTCATAGAAACGTGTGCAGTAATCAAGGAACGTCTTGATGCTGTCTGTGATGAGGTTCTTGCTGTGACGGTGTATCGGATGGTTCAATTCATATTGAATCTTGTGGAAGCAATCCATGATGATTTGCCGTTCTTCCACACTAAGGTGCAATGCCTCGTTTGTCTCGTAGGAAAAGAACGAATATTCACGCATTATCCGCCCGAGAGGTGTATTCCGCAGCAGGTCGGGATGGAACATAAGCAGGTAGCCATCTGGTTGGAACTGCATGCCGTCATCTTCCGCACCGAACACCTGTCCGGGCGCGATAAATATCAGTGTGCATAATTATTCCTAAGTCTGTGAAACCGGAACGCATGAAGCAGAATCTCGACATATTAGACTTCACCCTGTCGGCCGACGACATGGCACGGATAAAGACGCTGGATACCGACAAGCCTTTCTTACTCGGCTCGCACGAAGATCCAGAAATCGTAAAATGGTTCATGCAGTACAAAAACGCCTGAACATCAACAACCATATTTCGATAGCCGCTATCGACTATATTAAGAAGTTATTCGTATATGCCTTTATTGTAATCCGTCATGTACTGAGTAAATGTTTTGCCTGTTTGCTGTTTGAAGAAGCGCATGAGATGGCTCGGATCAGAGAAATTGAAATCATCCGCCATTTCACTGACAGTGCGGTTGGAGAATAGCAATTCGTTCTTCAGTTCCTCAAGCAGACGTTGTTTTATCAAATGGGTAGCTGATACTCCGAATTGGGCTTTTACTGAGTTATTGAGTGTGATGCGACTGACATGAAGCATGTCTGCATATTCCTGCACCCGCTGGTGGGTGCGGATATTCTGTTCCAACAAGTCCTTGAACCGAAAAGCGAAATTGTTTTTAGCAATTTCAGCGGGCAAGCAATAGGCGGCAGCGTATGTACGATTGATAATCAGCAAAAGATAATATAGTAAGGAAACAATGATATTGTACGTATCGGACACTGGATTCATCAGCTCATACTTAATCTTTCCGAGCAGCCGCATATATTCCTTCATTTCGTCATGTGTGGCATTGATGTAAGGCGGCGTATCTGTCTGGTAACAATACAAAAGGCGAAAAACGAAGAACTTGTCGGCGATAAAAGTACGCATGAAATCTTCGCGGAATATAAGGAACGTGTAATCCAACGCCGTCTCATCTACATGCCACTCTTGTTGCTGATGGGGTGAAAGCAGGAGAACCATGCCGTCGCGCAGTTCAATCTTGCGGAAGTTCAGTAGCAAATATCCGTTTGCCTTACGGAAAAAGTAGAAGCTGAAGAAGTCTGTCTTAAACCGCTTGTTTTCTGTCAGCACAAGTCCGATGTCCTTGTTTATGGCAGTATTGATGTAAAAATCCACGCCGCAGCGTGTCTTGTTGAACGGTACGCTGACCAGTCGATCAGGGTTGATTATCTCGTCCATATCCTTGTCGTTTTTGCAAAGATAATAATTTCATTTATCAAAATGGCATAATTACCGTTTTTTCAGGCATAGATGTTTCGCCGGATTCTTCCGAACTTTGCACCCGTAATCAATAACAAGACATATAGTCATGAAAAAGACATCCACAGTACAATTGGTGCGCAATGCCACCTTGAAAATCAGGTATGCGGGACACACCATGCTAATTGACCCCGTTTTAGCCGACAAAGGCACTTTGATATCGGCCCTCGGTGTGAATAAAACACCGAGGGTACACCTCACCATTCCTATTCAGGATATTATCGGAGGCGTGGACATGGTGCTCCTGACCCACAATCACATCGACCATTACGAGCCGAGTGTCCCCACACATTTGCCCAAAGAAATTCCTTTCTACGTTCAGCCCCAGGACGCGGACGCCATCAGAAACGACGGATTTACAAATGTGATACCCATCGAAGAAATAAAAACAATAGACGGCATATCCATTTACCGCACGACCGGACATCATGGTTTCGGGCAGATCGGGCAGATGATGGGACCTGTATCAGGTTATGTGCTAAAAGCCGAGGGCTTCCCGACCGTTTATATAATGGGTGACTGCCGATGGGAAGCATGTATCCGAGACACCGTGGAACGGTTCAATCCTGACTATATCGTGGTAAACTCCGGAGGTGCAATCTTTCCCGAATTTTCCAAAACGGACGGTCCTATCATCCCCGACGAGAACGAAGTGATGCAGATACTTGACGAATTGCCTTCGCATATCAAGCTGATAGCCGTACACATGGATGCCATCGACCATTGCCAGACCACCCGTGCAATTCTGCGCAATGAGGCAACGCATCACGAAGCCGACATGAGCCGGCTGATTATCCCGGAGGACGGAGAAACAGTTGTGTTATGAGTGTCTGCATTAAATCCCTGATAAAAAACATGAACATAGTGGTAGGGTGCACTATAGGATGCCCTTACTGCTATGCCCGTAACAACTGCCGCCGTTTCCACATTACCGACGACTTTTCCGTGCCTGAATACATGGAACGAAAACTGCGCATCATCGATACGTCCCGTCCTCATGTGTGGCTCATGACAGGAATGAGCGATTTCTCCGATTGGAAGCCTGAATGGAACGCAGAAATTTTCGAGCGGATCAGCAGCAATCCCCAGCACGCCTATATCTTTCTGACGAAGCGCCCTGACAAAATCAGTTTCTCCTCTGACGACGAGAACGTATGGATGGGCGTGACCGTCACGCGCAGTTCCGAGAAAAGGAGGATTGATGATTTGAAAAAGAATATCAAAGCACGACACTACCATGTCACGTTTGAACCTCTCTTCGATGATATCGGCGAGATTGATTTCGAGGGAATTGACTGGATTGTCATAGGCACAGAGACCGGAAACCGAAAAGGAAAGTCATATTCGCGCCCCGAATGGGTGCTTAGCATTGCAGAACAGGCAAAGGCTCATGGCATACCGGTGTTCATGAAAGAGGATTTGCTGCCGATTATGGGCGACGAAAGAATGATTCAGGAATTGCCGGAACAATTTACCAGACGAATACAATGAATATGGATACAATAAAGGAAATAGATGTAAAGAGTGTAATGACCAAATCCTCTCTGCCGGTGGGAGGATATTCGGTCAACCCTTATGTAGGGTGTCCCCACGCCTGCAGGTATTGCTACGCATCGTTCATGAAACGGTTCACCGGGCACACCGAGCCGTGGGGTACGTTTTTAGATGTAAAAAACTGGAAGCCGATAACGAATCCTCATAAATACGACGGTGAACGTGTTGTAATAGGGTCTGTGACGGACGGTTACAATCCGTATGAAGAAGAATTCCACCGTACCCGAAGGCTGCTCGAAGAGCTGCGAGGAAGCGATGCCGAGATTATGATATGCACAAAGTCCGATCTTGTCCTTCGCGATCTCGACCTGTTGAAGAGTTTTCCCAAAGTGACTGTGTCATGGTCTGTCAATACGCTCGACGAGCAGTTCTGCGCAGATATGGACAACGCCGTAAGCATTGAACGCCGTCTGAAAGCGATGCGTCAGACATACGAGGCAGGTATCCGCACCGTATGCTTCGTCTCGCCCATATTCCCCAGAATAACAGACGTAAAGGCAATAATAGAGGAGGTAAAAGATTATGCTGATTTAATCTGGCTTGAAAACCTGAATTTACGCGGGCAGTTCAAAGGCGGGATAATGACGTATATCCGTGAGAAGTATCCTGACCTCATACCGCTTTACGAGGAAATTTACAATAAAAAAAGGCTTGAATACTGGCAGGCATTGGAGCAGGACATTTCAAATTACGCCAAGGAGCAGGGCTTCCCGTATCGTATAAACGATCTGCCATACGGACGCTCGGAAAAAGGCAAACCTGTCATCGTAAACTACTTCTACCACGAAAAAATACGATTGACAAAATGAGGCTATGCCGGACTGATGCAGAAAAGTTGTAGCGCGGATAAAAGCACCATGTATGTGGATAATATCCGGCAATCTTCCGAGCGTATGCGGGAGATGCTCAACACGCTGCTGGATTTCTTCCGTCTGGACAACGGCAAGGAGCAACCCAACCTTTCCCCTTGCAGGATTTCCGCAATCACGCATATTCTTGAAACGGAGTTCATGCCCATTGCCATGAACAAGGGGCTGACTTTGATAGTGGAGAGCCACACCGATGCGGTGGTTTTGACCGACAAGGAACGTATCCTGCAAATCGGCAACAACTTGTTGTCAAACGCCATCAAGTTCACGGATAACGGTAGTGTATCATTGGCAGCGGATTATGATAACGGTTTGCTGAAACTTATCGTTGAAGATACCGGTACGGGCATGACCGAAGATGAGCAACAACGAGTATTCGGTGCATTTGAACGTCTTTCAAATGCCGCCGCAAAAGACGGCTTCGGATTAGGATTGTCCATCGTGCAGCGTATTGTGGCGATGCTCGGTGGAACTATACGCTTGGAAAGCGAGAAAGGCAAAGGGAGCCGCTTCACGGTGGAAATTCCCATGCAGACAGCCGAGGAACTGCCGGAACAGACAATTCAAGCGCAAATGCGCCATAATCATATCTGCCATGATGTGATTGCCATCGACAATGACGAGGTACTTCTCCTTATGTTGAAAGAAATGTATGCCCATGAAGGGATGCACTGCGATACCTGTACCAATGTTTCGGTACTGATGGAGCTGATACGAAAAAAGGAATACAGCCTGCTTCTGACGGATCTGAATATGCCTGAGATAAGCGGTTTTGAACTGCTGGAACTGTTGCGCTCATCCAATGTAGGCAACTCGAAGAGTATTCCCATAGTCGTGACAACCGCTTCGGGCAGTTGCAGCAAGGAGGAACTTATAGGGCGTGGATTTGCCGGATGCCTGTTCAAGCCGTTCTCCATATCGGAACTGATGGAAGTTTCCGACAAATGTGCCATAAAAGCGACACCGGACGGAGAACCTGATTTTTCAGCCTTGCTGTCTTACGGCAATGAAGCCGTCATGCTGGATAAGTTGATGACGGAAACTGAAAAAGAGATGCAGGCGGTACAGGATGCGGCAATAGAGAAAGACCTGCAAAAGCTGGATTCTCTTACACACCACCTGCGCAGCTCGTGGGAAGTACTACGTGCCGACCAACCGCTAAGGGAACTTTACGGATTGCTTCATGGCGATACACTCCCGGATGGTGAAGCGTTAAGCCGTGCTGTGACTGCCGTGTTGGAAAAAGGAGCGGAAATAATCCGGTTGGCAGAAAAGGAAAGGAGAAAATACGAAGATGGATAAGACAAAAATAATTGTGGTGGAAGACAACATCGTGTATTGCGAATATGTCTGCAATATGCTGTCACGGGAGGGCTACCACACTATGAAGGCTTACCATCTCTCAACCGCGAAGAAACATCTGCAACAGGCAACGGATAATGACATCGTGGTTGCCGACCTGCGTCTGCCTGACGGTAACGGTATAGACCTTTTGCGCTGGATGCGAAAGGAGGGAAAGATGCAACCCTTCATTATCATGACCGACTATGCCGAAGTGCATACCGCAGTGGAAAGCATGAAGCTCGGTTCGATAGACTATATCCCCAAACAGCTTGTGGAGGATAAACTGGTCCCTCTTCTCCGTTCCATACAGAAAGAACGACAGGCGGGACAACGCCGTATGCCCGTGTTTGCCCGTGAAGGTTCCGCCTTTCAGAAAATCATGCACCGTATAAGGCTGGTAGCCGCTACCGATATGAGCGTGATGATATTCGGAGAGAACGGAACAGGTAAAGAACATATTGCCCACCACCTGCACGACAAAAGTAAACGGGCAGGCAAGCCATTCGTGGCGGTGGACTGCGGTTCACTCACTAAAGAGCTTGCACCATCAGCTTTCTTCGGACACGTCAAGGGCGCGTTCACGGGTGCGGATAGTACCAAGAAAGGGTATTTCTATGAAGCGGAAGGCGGCACGCTGTTTCTGGACGAGGTGGGCAACCTTGCGTTAGAAACCCAACAGATGTTACTCCGTGCCATACAAGAGAGGCGGTATCGCCCGATCGGTGACAAATCGGACAGAAGTTTCAATGTTCGCATCATCGCCGCCACCAATGAGGATCTGGAGGCGGCAGTGAGTGAAAAGCGTTTCCGGCAGGATCTGTTTTACCGTCTGCATGACTTCGGGATAACCGTTCCGCCCTTGCGTGACTGTCAGGAGGACATCTTGCCGTTGGCGGAGTTCTTCCGCGAGATAGCCAACAAGGAATTGGAATGCAATGTGAGCGGTTTCAGTTCCGAAGCACGTAAAGCGTTGCTGACACACGCATGGCCGGGCAACGTGCGGGAACTTCGGCAGAAAGTTATGGGTGCTGTATTGCAGGCGCAGGAAGGTGTTGTCATGAAAGAGCATCTGGAACTTGCCGTGACGAAACCGACCTCTACTGTCAGCTTCGCCTTGCGCAATGACGCGGAGGATAAGGAGCGGATATTGCGTGCGTTGAAACAGGCAAACGGCAACCGGAGTGTCGCCGCAGAACTGCTCGGCATAGGCAGGACAACACTATACAGCAAACTTGAAGAGTATGGACTTAAATATAAATTCAAGCAATCATAGCCCGTAATTCACTGAATTTGGCTATCTTT
>OGIV01001371.1_pt1 | contig 14500 bp, 9 predicted proteins | sample 1571861 | NCBI WGS metagenome assembly OGIV01 (sample SAMEA2582099, study PRJEB24529) | metagenome | biome: Human gut stool | place: China | collected 2011 | reverse complement strand
TTGCAACGCATTTGTCGTTTTTTGCAAATCTTTCAATGACTTTTAAATCATCAAGCGTTGCACCCTTTAAATTTTCGGGGTGAAAGCCTGCGGCAAAATACATATGATCATATTTTTGCGCAAGGTCAAAATTAAATTGAGTTGAATCTATGTCACATCCGCAGCTGACAACTAAAGAAACACCCTGACTTTGAAGATTATTTAATAATTCCTCTCTGTCAGGGTCAAATTTACTGTCGTCATAGTGGGAATGTGTATCAAAAATATTGTGATACATTTATATTCCTACCGTTTCTTATCTTATTTTAGTACCTGCCGGCATACCGTCAACGAAAAGCACCTTGACGTCATTTTCGCTTACATCACCTGCAAGAAGCATACCGTTGCTCATTTCGCCGCAAAGCTTTGCAGGCTTAAGGTTTGCAACAATAATAACGCTCTTTCCGATTAAATCTTCAGGCTTGTACCAAGGAGCAATACCGGAAACAATTTGCCTAAGTTCGCCCGAACCGTCATTAACTTGCAATTTGAGAAGCTTTTTAGCTTTCTTTATAGGTTCACATTGCTCAATCTTTGCAACTCTAAGCTCAACCTTTGCAAAATCGTCAAATTGAATTTGAGCAAGACCTTCAATTTCAGGCTTAGCCGCAGCCTCTTGCTTAGCATTTTCCTTTTGCTTTTCAGCAATCTCGGCAAGCATCTTTTCAGAGTCAATTCTTGCAAAGAGTGCTTTGGCTTCTCCTACTTTAGTGCCGGGCTTAAGCGCTCCGAACTCCTTAAGTGAATCGTAATCCTTAATATCGCAGTTCATCTGCTCAAAGATTTTTTCGCTCGTTTCAGGCATAAACGGTGAAAGAAGTATCGAAATATATCTGATAGCTTCAAGAAGATTGTAAAGAACCGTACCGAGTCTTGATTTTTGGCTTTCGTCCTTTGCAAGAGCCCAAGGAGCAGTTTCGTCAATATATTTGTTAGAGCGCTTTGCAAGGTTTAATACAGCCTCAACAGCATCTGCAACTCTGTAGGTTTCAAAACATTTTTCAACTTTTGCAACTGTATCAAGAGCAAAGGTTTTAAGCTCCTCGTCCTCAACATATTTACATTCAGGCTCATAGCAAGGAGTTTGAACAACACCGTCAAAATACTTGTTTTGCATTGCGATTGTTCTGTTTACAAGATTGCCGAAAGTGTTAGCAAGGTCGCTGTTGTAGCGCTCGATAATCGTTTCATAAGTGATTGAACCGTCGCTTGCATAAGGCATTTCCGATACAAGATAATATCTTACTGCGTCAACACCGAGAAGCTTAACAAGGTCGTCTGCATAAATAACGTTGCCACGTGACTTTGACATCTTGTCCTCGCCAAATAAAAGCCAAGGATGACCGAATACCTGCTTAGGAAGCGGTTCGCCGAGCGCCATAAGCATAATAGGCCAATAAATTGTATGGAATCTCACGATATCCTTACCGATAATGTGAACGTCGGCAGGCCAATATTTTTTATAAAGTTCAGACGAGCCGTCAGGGTCGTAGCCGAGAGCGGTGATATAGTTTGAAAGTGCGTCAATCCACACATATATAACATGCTTATCGTCAAAAGTTACAGGAATACCCCACTTAAAAGAAGTTCTCGACACACAAAGGTCCTCAAGACCCGGCTTGATAAAGTTGTTTACAAGCTCTGTCGCACGGGTTTTCGGCTGTAAATAGTCTGTTTCCGTAAGTAATTTTTCAATTCTGTCGGCAAAAGGTGCCATTTTGAAGAAATAAGCCTCTTCCTTAGCCTCTGTAACCTCTCTGCCGCAATCCGGACATTTGCCGTCAACAAGCTGGCTTTCTGTCCAGAAACTCTCACAAGGAGTGCAGTATTTACCCGAATACTCGCCCTTATAAATGTATCCCTTATCGTAAAGTTCTTTAAAAATCTTCTGAACAGTCTTGATGTGGTAATCATCGGTGGTTCTTATATATCTGTCATAGTCAATATTCATAAAGTTCCAAAGGCTCTTAAAGGTTTTAACTACTTCGTCAACATATTCCTTGGGAGTCACACCCTTTTCGGCAGCTTTCTGCTCAATTTTAAGACCATGCTCGTCAGTACCCGTAAGAAACATTACATCATAGCCCTGCATTCGTCTGTAACGAGCGATAGAGTCGCAAGCAACAGTTGTATAGCAATGTCCGATATGCGGATTGCCTGACGGATAGTAAATCGGTGTCGTGATGTAATACGGTTTTTTCTGACACATAAAAAATTCCTCCCTTTTCAGCAAATGAGCTGTACTTTTATTATACCAATATCATACAAAAAATGCAATAATCAAAGTAAAACTAAACGGCAAAAAGCCCGAATAATATTGCCGATATTACAAAACATTTACGGCTTGCAAATATATTTTTGATTTTTTAAAAATATATTATAAAAAGGCTTGACAAATCTGATAACAAGGTGTATTATAATATAGCTGTAAAGATACAGGCAATAAATATCGCGGGATAGAGCAGCTCGGTAGCTCGTCGGGCTCATAACCCGAAGGTCGTCGGTTCAAATCCGGCTCCCGCAACCACTAAGAAACGGCTTAACCGCTAAGGTTTTGCCGTTTTTCTTTTTATGTTTAATATTTGTTTTCTTACATATTTCCCCCGAATTTCCCTCCCTTGATGTTTATTTTTAGATTTATACTTTAAATGTAAAACCGTCTGAGTCATAAAAATGATTACTCAGACGGTTTTTTGTAAATATTTTATTAATTCAGATTGATGCAAGTCATAATTTCGTTAATAACAAAAGGACTGTATTCACGATAAATACTTGTTGAGCGAGCAGTGTATTTTTTATCACACTTTTCAATATCTAAATTCATTTGTATATCCAGCCATTTCACACCAAGAGTATCATTTTGTGTATCATTGTTTACATACTGTACAACATCAGAAAGCTCTCTTGTGACAATGCCCACATTCTTTATATGAAGATTACCTGCACCTATTGGCAGTGTTTTTATGTACACCAAATCTCCGAGTTTAATCTCCTTTAACATTTCATAAAACACGGGAGCTTCCTCTTTTTTGTATCCAAGATAGGCGATATTTCTATTGATAAAATCATCAGAAATATCAACATTTCCTCTAAGATTTGCTCCAATTCCCCAAATTTTCATTATAGCTTCTCTCCTTTTTATTGTTTTTTAACTGCGTGACCACGCATATTTATACATTGATACCGTACGATATTGTATATTGTTATATACAAAATATGAAGCTGAATAGTCGCCTGATAAAAGCTCTGCTATAATTTTGGGTTGAGAAAAAGACGCATATTCATAATCAGTATAGTCATTCTGATACCAATCATGATTGGTATATTCAAATAATAGGATTTGATCTTTCCTTACCTTATCAGGATATTTTGAAGTAACCCAACTGTCAGTATTTTTAAAAGTAGCCGATGTTAGGGAAGAATCGTAAAAAGCATACTCGCCAATATATGTAGTTGCATTTGGAATTGTTATCTCCAATAAAGAAGTACATTTAGAAAAAGCATACTTTTGTATCGATTGCAAATTGTTTGGTAAAGTAATATTTGAAATTGAGATGCAATTATAAAAAGCATATTCACCAATGTTTGTAATACTGTCGGGCATGGTTATAGATTTAAGCGTAGACAATTCCATAAAACCTTTGTTTGCTATTTGTGTTACAGCCTTACCATTATATATTGATGGAATTTCTATACTATCAACTTTCTTTGCTCCATTACCTGCTGAAACGCTGTATGTATCATCTGCCAACAAGGTGAATTTTAATATTTCTTCATCCTCTTCGGGGACTCCTCCGCCAATACTTCCTAAATTATCACTTGTTCCGTCTGTATATGTGATAATCAATTCTCCGTTGACAAGTTCCGTTTTGGCTATACCTCTACCATCTTTACCATTCTTGCCGTCAGCACCTTTATCGCCTTTATCTCCCTTATCTCCTTTTTCGCCTTTGATATTTCCAAGATTACATACAGTATTATCAGTCAAAAGAATACTAAGATTTCCGTCTGACGAAAGAGTAACTGATTTAATACCTGTTCCGTCTTTACCGTTAGTACCATTTGAACCGTTCACACCCACAACAACACCAAGATTTTCCGTATTACCGTTTGTGTATGTAAGTATCAGCTCACCATTTGAATTTATTTCAGATTTTGTTATTCCGATTCCATCAGTACCTTTGATATTACCAAGATTAAGAATTGTTCCGTTTGAGAGTTCAACACTTAAAGCTCCCTCCGAAGATACAACTACATTAGCAATACTTGTGCCATCTTTTCCATCCGTACCGTTTCTGCCGTCTACACCATCCGTACCTTTAACAATTCCAAGGTTGGTTGACTGACCATTTGTATATGTAAGTATTAACTCGCCATTTGTGTTTATTTCAGATTTTTTAATACCAAGTCCATCAGCACCTTTGATGTTACCTAATTCAAGGTTCACACCGCTCGTAAGTTCAACTGTAAGAATTCCTGTATCAGATATTAAAACATTCGATATTCCTACACCATCCTTGCCATCAATACCATTTTTTCCATTTTCGCCATCCTGACCGTCTTTTCCATCAATTCCATTTGTGCCATCCTTGCCTACTACACAACCAAGATTAATACTTGATAAATCAGAAAAAGTAAGTTCAAGTTCACCTGACATGTTAATTGTTACATCTGAGATACCTATACCATCTTTTCCGTCAACACCATTTGTACCGTTAATTCCATCTTTACCGTCTACACCATCTGTACCATTGATACCATCTTTGCCGTTAATTCCGTCCTTACCGTTTTGACCTACAACAACACCAAGGTTAATGAAAGTGTTATCCGAATAAGTAATTACCAGTTCACCTTTTGAATTTATTTCGGATTTTGCTACACCTATACCATCTTTACCGTCAACACCATCTTTTCCGTTTGTACCATCCTTACCATCAATACCATTTGTGCCGTTGACACCATCTTTTCCATCAGTACCGTTCTTACCGTCTGTTCCATCCTTGCCTACTACAGTTCCAAGATTAACAGTTGTACCGTCAGTATAAGTTAAAACGAGTTCACCGTTATCATTGATTGAGGTGTCTTTAACTCCGTTTCCGTCTTTACCGTCAACACCGTTTGTACCATCTTTACCATCAATACCATTTGTGCCGTTGACGCCGTCTTTTCCATCAGTACCGTTCTTACCGTCTGTTCCATCTTTTCCGACTACAACACCTAATGTTTTTGATGTTCCGTCAGTATATTTGATTACAAGTTGACCGTTGTTATCAATTGAAGTCTCAGCTACTCCAATACCGTCTTGACCGTCTGTACCATTTAAACCGTCAGAACCTTTAATATTTCCAAGATTAAGTTCAGTGTTATTTGTAAGAACTATGCAAAGTTCATTCGAGGAATTTATCGCAATGCTCTCTATACCAACTCCGTCTTCACCGTTAAGACCATTTTCTCCATTCGTTCCATTAACACCGTCTTTACCATCAATTCCGTTTTTACCGTCAACTCCATCTCTGCCATCTTTTCCGTCCTTACCGTTTGTACCGACAATTACACCGAGATTTTCAACAAAGTTATTTGAATATGTAAGAACAAGTTCACCCTTAAGATTTATTTCAGATTTTGCAATACTTATTCCATCTTTTCCATCAAGACCATTTGTACCATCTTTACCATTAGTTCCGTTTATGCCATCTTTGCCGTTCTGACCGTCTTTACCATCTGTTCCATTCCTGCCGTCAATACCATCCTTACCGTTCGCACCTATTACATTTCCAAGATTTGAACGCTGTCCGTTTGAGTATGCTATAACAAGTTGACCATCAGAATTTATTTCGGCACTTGAAACACTTATACCATCTTTTCCGTCAAGACCATTTGTTCCGTCTTTACCGTCAGAACCATCTTTACCGTTTTGACCATCCGAACCTACAACTATACCGAGATTCTCTATTCTATTATCGGAATATGTTAATACAAGTTCGCCAAGAGAATTAATTTCGGATTTTGCTACACTAATACCGTTGCTTCCGTTTTTACCATCTATACCATTTTTACCGTCAATACCATTTTTACCGTCAATACCATCTTTTCCGTTTGCACCTATTACATTTCCAAGATTTGAACGCTGTCCGTTTGAATATGTCAATACAAGCTCACCATCTGAATTGATTTCTGAGTTTGTTACACTAACACCGTCTTTACCATTCATTCCTGTTACTTTGTCAAGATTTACAGTTTTACCATCTGAAAAAGCAATAACAAGTTGACCGTCAGAATTTATACTTGCATTAGAAATTCCTATACCATCAGCACCATTTTTACCGTCAGTGCCGTTTATACCATTCTTGCCATCAACACCGTTTATACCATCTCTACCATTAGTTCCATTTAAGCCATCATTTCCGTTCTGACCGTTTGTACCGTTCTTTCCGTCTATTCCATTTTTACCATCCGTACCATTTTTACCATTAGAACCATTCATACCATCTTTACCGACAGCTTTTCCGAGATTGATTTCTGAATCATCTGACAATACTATAAGCAAATCGCCATTTGAAGAAAACTTTGCCGTTTTAACACTAACAACCTCATTGGATGAAGCTTTTAATGATTCTATCCATTCTTTTTCTGTTCCTTTGTAACCATTATCAACTGCAATTTCATAAGCAGATTTACCTGAAAGTGATGTGAGCCAATCCTGAACAGTACCGACATATCCGTATTTCACCGCAAGTTCATATGCTGAAAGTCCGTTTTCCACTTTTTGATTACCATTATAAACCGTAATTCCAAGCATGCCTATCAAAAGCAGCAAAACAAGAACTACACATAATATTTTGTAGAACCTACCGAATTTTTTCTCTGATTTTTGAATATTAACCGCATTTTGTTCCATAGTATTACCTCCAATAAAACTAAATAATGCCTTTGCTTTATTTTACAACTGCATTCTAGTTTTGCCAACGAGTTTCTAGTATTTTTAACCATTATTTCATATCTTCATTTAAAATAATTATGGGTGATTACTATGAATTTCAGCGAAAAATTACGTTTGCTTATAGATGAAGAAAATATTACGCAAAAGCAATTTGCAAATGACCTCAATATTGCACCGTCAACAATAGGCGGATATGTTCAAGGTGTAAGTGAACCTGACTTTGAAACTTTAAAAAGAATAGCATTATATTTTAATGTATCCGCCGATTATCTTTTGAATATTCCCGAGAACAAAACCAATAATCTTGCAGAAGAAGAATTACTGCGTGTATTCCGTTCAATGACAAATGAACAACAACAGCTGTACATTGAACAAGGAAAAGTCTTTGTCCGAGCTAACAATCAACTAAAATCAAAAAACAAAGCAAAATCATCATAATTGATTTTGATAAAAACAGATAATAAAAACTGCCCTTATCTATTATAAAATAAGGGCAGTTTTTCTTTTTTTGTTATTCCAACTTTAACAAAAATAAATTTACCTTTCGTCACTTCTCAAATAATTTATAAAAATATAGACTTTTGTGTGTACTTTTGGTATAATAAAAATAATTATAGGCTTATACAAATTTAACAACATAAAGGCGAATTATTATGAAAACTATAGATTTAATAGTACCGTGTTACAACGAAGAAGAGGGACTTGAGCATTTTGTGCTTGAAACCAATAAGGTTATTGACTCAATGCCCGAATATTCATTTCGATATATCCTCGTCAATGACGGCAGTAAAGATAAAACTTACCTTGTTATGAAAAAGCTCGCAAAGCAGTTTTCCAATGTAAAGTATATTTCATTTTCAAGGAATTTCGGTAAAGAGGCGGCTATGTACGCAGGACTTCAACATTCCACCGCCGATTATGTGGTGGTTATGGACGCCGATTTGCAGCATCCGCCGACACTTTTCCCACAAATGGCAGACGCTCTCGAAAACGAGGGTTACGATGTCTGCGCCACAAAGCGTGACGAACGAGAGGGCGAAAGCAAATTCAGAGGAATTTTCTCAAAAATGTTCTTTGCTCTTTCAAATAAACTCACTGATACCAAAATGCCGTACGGCGCTATGGATTTCAGAATGATGAAAAGACAGGTCGTCGATTCTATTCTTGAACTCGCCGAAGTTCAGAGATTTTCAAAGGGAATATTCTCTTGGGTAGGTTTCAACACAAAATGGATTTCATTTAAAACCGTTGACCGTCAGCTTGGACAGACAACATGGAAATTCTCAAGTCTTTTTCGTTATGCGATTGACGGAATTACCTGTTTTTCGGTTGCTCCCCTCCGTTTTACGGCAGTAATGGGTGCGATAATCTTTGTTATTTCGCTTATCTATATAATGATAACCCTTGTTCAGACTTTGTTTTTCGGAATTACCACACCGGGTTATGTAACTACCTTGTGTGCGGTTCTGTTTTTGGGCGGAATTACAGAAATGTCTATCGGTATTCTTGGCGAATACATAGGCAGAATTTATATGGAAACCAAGGACAGACCGATTTACATAACAAAATTCTCTAATTTTGAGGACGAAAACAACGAGGAAAAGGAATAATTATGGGCGATTTTATAAAAAAGTTTTTTGATATAAAGTTTTGGAAGTTTATTCTGGTCGGCGTAATCAATACCCTCGTTGGCAACGGCTTGCAGTTTGTGCTCTTTGCGCTTTTTGCGTGGGACAGATACGAATGGGGTGTGTGGCTCGCCTCGGCTCTCGGATACTTAATCGGCAGTATTGTAAGCTATTTTCTTAACAAATACTTTACATTTAAAAATACAGAAAAAGGTTGGAAACCGATTTTACGCTTTGCGCTGAACATTGCCGTTTGCTACGCACTATCGTATTGCATAGCGATTCCGCTAATCAAATGGATTTGTACGGCGAATAATTTTACAATGTTCTCATTTACGGTTGAACAGTTTGCAGGCTATACCTCAATGATACTCGGCTCTTGCCTGTTTGTAGCGTTCAACTACATAGGACAAAGATTCTTTGCCTTTAAAGAAAAGAAATGATAAAACAAGAATACTCCCGACATTAACATAGGTTATATCGGGAGTATTGCGATTTTTAAACGGTTATTTTTTAATTGAGAGAAATTAGAGATTACCTGAATTTTTAACTGATTATAAAAGCTTGGTCAACCTTTTATAATTGTTTGGCAAAATACTACCCTAATCATTAAAACAAAGATGTGATATGCTTTATAGGTAAAAAACTGAAAGTCTATTAATAACTATCGGATAATAAAAAGTTTTGTCAAACTTAGTCTTAGCACACAAACAGTCAAGCTGTTTACACCCGACAGATTGCTATGACGGAAAATTTTATGGGCACTGCCCAAACCGGCAAGTCGTTAAAAAGACTTGACCTAAATTTAATATTAGGTGATTGAATTTGAAAAGCTTAATAAAAACAAAGCCGTGCGGGTACTGCTCGCCATAAAAAATATAATTTGTTGGGTGCTTATAGTCTGCCTCGCACTTTTAATTGTAATGAGGGACTAAAAAATTTACTGTGCCATATGTGTTGTATAGTATTCGATTTCTGTAATATTTTCAATATCTGCTTTATTTAACCTGTAAATATTATTTTCACAGCAATCTTCACCATACTCCTCAAAGGTATCCATTTTATAGTCAAAGACAATTAATTTGTTTCCGTCAACAGCAAAACTATAAACACCTACAGAATCATATTTGTCATTAACAGAAAGCATTGCGAAAAGAGCGTTATCTTTGAAAAATTCCTCATCAAATTCAGGAGATTCTGCTTTAAATATATCACAAAACTGTTCTTTTGATGTAATAAGTGCACAGCCTTTAACGGGATTTCTTTTCATCTCATCAACAGTCATAATGTAATCGGCGGTTTCGCAGATTATTTCACTTTTAATTCCGGTACCCTCTACATCGCCGTACCCCGGATAAGTATGACCGGTTTGCACAATATCTTTATAAGAACTATCTGTTTTAAGGTAACACTCATAATCTGTACCGACTATCATTTTCTGAATTTCCGACACATCTTTTACATTAAAACTGCCGTCACCGTTAAAATCAAGGTGTTCGAGCATTGCACCTGTAATTACTTCTTTGCCAACAAGCTGTAACTGCAAAGCCGTAACATCGGATATATCTACAGCATTGTCCGCATTATAGTCACCGATTTTTGTATATGTAAACTTTTGATTTTCTGCCGCAAATGCAGGGATTACCGCTGTTGCACCCATACACAGCGCAAGTGTCGTTGATACTAATATTTTAGCTTTTTTCATAGTCTTGCCTCCCTTTTTCATTAATTTAATAAAATTATACCATAAAACAACGAATATGTATATAACAGTGAAAAAAATCAACATAAAATTTTATCCCCTGTTTTTGTCGATTTTTGACAAGTACATTGGTACTACTGACAATTTAACTCCTGCAATATTGTATCAAACGCAAAACCCCCTCTCCGCTCGGAGAGGGGGTTAGATTTACTGTGCTAAATATTGTGTATAAAAGTTAATTTCTGTAATATTTTCGATGTCAGCCTTATTCAGTCTGTAAATATTATTGCGACAACACTTTTCGCCATACTCCATAAAAGTTTCGACCTCATAATCATATACTATCAGCTTGTTTCCGTCAAGCGCAAAGGAGTTTATTCCTGTATAATCATACCAATCCCTGGCTGTGAGCATTACAAAAAGAGCGTTATCCTTGAAAAACTCGTCGTCAAATTCCGGCGACTCCGCTTTAAACAAATCGACAAACTGTTCCTTTGATGTTATGAGAGAAATTCCTTTAACTGAATTTCTCCTCATTTCATCAACAGTCATAATGTAATTCTCCGGTGTGTCGATTGTTTCATATTCAATAATATCGCCTTTAGAGTTACCGTTATAGTCATAGACATAATAGCGCATAGGAATGTTTTTATATGAGCTGTCTGTTTTTTGATAGCAAGTATATTCCGTACCGGCAACCATTTTCTGCAATTCTGTAATGTCATTTACATTAAAAGCGCCGTCACCGTTAAAGTCGATATGCTCAAGAGCAGTGCCCGAAATTGTACCATTTCCGCCAAGCTGTAACTGTAATGCAGTAATGTCTGATACACTTGCTACACCGTCTGCGTTGTAATCGCCGATTTTTGTAAAAGTAAAGCTTTCATTATCCGCCGCAAATGCAGGTGTTACTGCCGTTGCTCCCATACAAAGTGCAAGCGCCGTTGATACTAATATTTTTGATTTTTTCATAGTCCTGCCTCCCTTTTTCATTAATTTAATAAAATCATACCATAAAACAACGAATATGTATATAACAGTGAAAAAAATCAACATAAAATTTTATCCCCTGTTTTTGTAGATTTTTGACAAGTACATTGGTACTACTGACAATTTTTCAAAATTCATTTTCTTTTTTTAAAATATTATTTACCTTGACTAAATAAAGTGTTACAATATATAAGTTATAGTATATGCAAAAGCATAACTAATCGGTAATGCCCTGTCTTTAAAAGGGCAAACATAATTTTATGGAGGTTTAATTCTTATGCTTATGACAGCTTTACAAACAAAAGCAAAAAAGCTGCCCGAAAAGCCTGCGGTTGAGCAAAAGGGATTTAAGGCATTTTTAAAGAAAAACATTTACATTATAATTGCCTTTTTCCTGCCGTTTGTTCTTATGACCATAGGCTTTGCGATAATGGAGGTTTCTCCGTTTGGCGACAAGCAAATTCTTGTTACTGACCTTTGGCACCAGTATTATCCGTTTTTGGTAGATTTTCAGGATAAGCTTAAGCACGGCGAATCACTGTTCTGGTCCTGGACGCAGGGCGGCGGCGTAAATTACTTTTCGCTTATGTCATACTACCTTGCAGGCCCTATGAACTTCTTGTGCGTATTTATTCCGTCACAGTGGCTTAGGGAATTTCTTATGTTCAGCGTTTGTGCAAAGGTTGCCTTTGCCGGCTGCTTTACTGCGATTTTCCTGCGCTCGGTTTTCAAAAAGAACGATTTTTCTCTTGTTGTGTTCGGTACAACTTTTTCGTTCTGCGCATTCTTTATGGGCTACTATTGGAACACAATATGGCTTGACACGGTCTGCATTACTCCGCTTGTGGCACTCGGAATTGTTAAACTCCTTACAGAGGGCAAATTCAGACTGTTTACAATTACTCTTGCGGTTTCTTTGCTTTCAAACTACTACATAGGTTTGTTTACCTGTATTTTCGTTCTTCTTATTTTCATTGCATACAGCATTGTTAAGTGGGACGGCTTTAAAAGCTTTTTTACAAAGCTTGCAAAAACCGCACTTTTCTCATTACTTGCAATCGGTATGACGGCATTCTTCCTGTTGCCTGCGTTCTTTGCCCTGCAAAACACCCACGCAACCTCGAGTACATTCCCGTCTACCTACGCAATTAACATAGGCTCTACAAACGACCTTTTGGGTACGCTTGAGGCTATGAAAAAGATTTTCTCAAATCTTCTTACATTCATAACTCCGGCAACAAAAGAGGCTGACGCCCTGCCTAACATTGCCTGCGGTACAGTTTCTTTGGTACTCGGCATCGTATTCCTTACATCTAAGAAAATCACACTTAAGGAAAAAATCGTTGACGGCTGTCTTGTTCTCTTTATGATGTTAAGCTGCGTTATCCGTCAGCTCGACTACATTTGGCACGGCTTCCACTTTACAAATATGATTCCTTACCGTTTCAGCTATCTTATCAGCTTTGTAATTGTGGTTATGGCTTACAGAGCATTTATGCTGATTGACTTTACCACCTGTTGGGATGTAATTTTGGCGGTGCTCTTCTCGGCAGTTATCATTCTGATTGCCATTGATACGCAGGAAACATACGCTATCGTGGGTACAGCCGTTATTGCGGCACTCGTATGCATTGTGCTTTTCCTCTATACAAAAAGAATTATTCCAAAGCAGGTGCTTTTGATTATACTTGCGGTCATAGTCGTGGGCGAAAGCGGCGCTACCGCATACATCGGTGTTAAAACCACAACCGTAACGGGCACATTCGATTACCCTCGAGGTGAGGAAAACACAGCCTCTGTAATTGAATATATGGATAACCTCGAAAAAGATACCAAGGAAATGTGGCGTGCCGAAATGACAAGCACACAAACCCTCAATGACGGTTCACTCAACGGCTATAACGGACTTTCAATGTTCAACTCAATGGCTAACGAAGATATGACCGTATTCTTTGAGAACTTCGGTATGATGGGCTGGCAGAGCGGCAACCGTTACACATATGCCGAAAGCTCGCCTGTAACAAACACATTTATGAACCTTAAGTATCTGATTTCAAGAGAGGGTACCTACAAAAACAGTTATGACCTTACAAATACCTACCAGTCGGGCGGCATAACCTTGCTCAAAAACGAACATTACATTCCTATGGGCTTTATGGTTAATTCCGACTTGCTCAAGTGGCAGGTAAACAAAAACGAGGACCAGTTTAACCCGTTTGACCAGCAAAACGATTTCTTTAAACTTGCAACAGGCGTAAACGAAAATGTATATACACAGCTTGAGGTTGTTTCGCAGGGACACACAGACTACTCACAGTTCCCCGTAAATAAACTTTCTTACGGCAACTACAGCTACAACTGTACCGATACAACCACAACACCGCACCTTAAGTGGAACTACACAGCGCCGTACTCGGGATATGTGTATGTTTATGCCGACATTGACGGTAAAGACGATGTTTCATTTATGATAAACGACGATTCGACAAATACGCAAACTCTCGGAATGGGCAGACCGTATATTGCTTGCGGCGGATATGTAAACGAGGGTGATAAAATCTCTGTTTATGCCGAACTTCCGCAGGGACAGGCAGGCAGTGCGCATGTGTATGTAAATATGCTCGACCAAAATGTTTATGAACAGGGATACGCACAGATAAGCAAAGATGTTATGACAACAACCGAGCTTACAGGCTCATCTATGAAGGGCACAATAAACGCAAGCGAGGACGGACTTTTCTACACCTCTGTTCCTTATGAAGAGGGCGGCTGGACCGCATATGTTGACGGCAGAGAAGCTGAAATTACACCTGTCGGCAATGCGCTTATAGCATTCAACCTCAACAAGGGCGAGCACAGCATAGAGCTTGTGTATTATCCAAAGGGATTTAAGCCGGGCGCTGTTGCAACGGCGGTATGCCTTGCAGGATTTGTGGCAATTTGCGTTTATGTTTACATTATTAAAAAGAAAAAGGGCGGAACCGCAACGGAAGAAATCACCCCTACCCCACCGCCTGTAAAAACTCAAAAAAGCAAAAGCCCAAAACATTAATACTTGATTTGATAAAAAGGCAGTTTCGTAAATTCGGAACTGCCTTTTTGCGTGTATTTTGGCGGTTCTTTATCAAAAGTTGGGGTAAATTGTAGTTTGGCGGAGTGTCGGTCGGGCATTGAAATTTAGCTAACGCTAAATTATCCTCC
>OGIV01001367.1_pt1 | contig 14516 bp, 7 predicted proteins | sample 1571861 | NCBI WGS metagenome assembly OGIV01 (sample SAMEA2582099, study PRJEB24529) | metagenome | biome: Human gut stool | place: China | collected 2011 | reverse complement strand
ACAACAAGCCATTCTAAATGCACCTGTTAAGCTTGGTGATGAGGTTTTGGTAACCATTCATGGTATTGGCAGTAGTGGAGAAGGTGTAGGACGTGTAGACGATTTTACTGTCTTTGTTCCATTTGCTTTGCCTGGAGAAATGGTGAAAGTATCTATTAATATGGTGAAAAAGACCTATGCTACAGGTAAATTAATTGACATTGTTACACCTGCTGATAATCGTATAGAACCAACTTGTGAACTCTATGGCGTATGCGGTGGTTGTCAATTACAACACATTACCTACGAAGGACAGCTTTCACTAAAAACACAAAAGGTGAAGGATGTTATTGAACGAATTGGTCACCAAAATCCTGATCTTGTAAAACCTGCACTAGGACCAAAAGAACCTTGGGCGTATCGAAACAAGATGCAAATGCCTGTCGGTGGTGCTAGAGGCGACATTCAAATGGGATTCTATGCAATGGGGTCTCACGATATCGTACAGGGGACGAATTGCCCTATCCAAGATGATGGAAATAATCGTATAGCCCAAATCTGTTATGACATAGCCAAAGAGCTTGATGTTGAGCCATACGATGAACATACGGGAAAGGGCGTATTGCGTCATGTTATCGGACGTATAGGTCAATCCGGATGGATGGTTATTCTTGTAACTGCTACTGAACATTTACCGCATCAAGAAGAATGGGTTGAGAGAATTACAAATCGTATTCCACAAGTGGAAACTATCGTTCATAATGTGAATAGTAAACGAACCAATGTCATTTTGGGTCCTACTAATCATGTTCTTTATGGAGATGGTATGATTACAGACCATATTAAAGACCTACGTTTTACCTTGTCACCACATTCATTCTTCCAAGTGAATCCAGAACAAACGACAGTACTTTATGACCAAGCATTAGCTTATGCGGACTTAAAAGGTGATGAAACCGTTATCGATGCGTACTGTGGTACGGGGACTATTTCATTGTTTTTAGCTCATAAGGCAAAACATGTAATTGGTATAGAAATCGTAGAACCTGCTATTATCAATGCTCGAGAAAACGCGCGTCGCAACGGTTATGATAATACAGAATTTATCGTCGCTGATGCAGCTGTAGAAATGCCAAAACTCTACAAAGCCGGCGTACGTCCAGACGTCATCGTATTCGATCCAATCCGTGCGGGCTGTAAAGAAGAAGTGCTGACCTCTGCAGCGGGCATGGAACCAAAACGCATTGTTTACGTATCCTGTAACCCAGCCACCATGGCACGAGACATTGAAATTCTTACACACTACGGCTATGAACTAAAAGAAGTACAACCTGTAGATATGTTCCCAATGACAGCGCATGTCGAAGCTGTTGCTTTACTCACTAGGAGTAAAGAGACGCAGTGAGTGATAGCACTGCTCATGTGATTGGAAACGCCGAACCACTGATCAGATTATAGATGTCTAAAAATTTTTTTTGCTGATTTTTATAAGTATATGTTTTGTAGGTGAGACTATGAATTTTAAGAAACAAATTATTTTATTTTCAATTTTAGCTATGTCTGTTATGGCAGTATCTGCAGAAGATATTAGTACTTATAATCCTCAAGTTATTGAGAAACACCAAATAACAAATGCAGATATTGCAGCAGCAACATCTTATGGACAGTCTTTAGTAGAAAAGAAAAATATTAAAATGATATCTACTGCTAAGAAGAAGTTTATTAAAAGGCGTTATGGTGGAATTTTCCCAAGAAATGAATTGCAAGGTATCGTATATGTTCAAACTCCATTTGCAATTTATGCCAATACGGCATTGGAGGATGCTAGAGGTGTAGCAAGTAATTATTCAACAAGAAATGCTAATAATATATTACGGGTTAGATCTTTCCTTTATATGCCGGAAAGTAAGATTTATAATGATACTAATAATGTCGTTATATCTATAGTACAAAATGGAAATACATATTATTCAACAGAGACCGTACGTGGCGATGATCAATTTGAAGGTCCTGGTATGTGGGTAACAGTAGGTTATCAATCATTATTTGATTTATCTAATATCGATACTAATAGCTCTTTTGAAGTTCATATTAAGTCTGATGCAGTTAAAGTTGGGGATGCGGTAATTCAGTTTCCAGCATTAAATACGTCTAATAAATATATTTTGGATGACTCATATTCACTTTATAGAGGTGATGCAGTTTTTATTGACAAGAAATAATGTTTTATTAAGAATGTTATTTTACATTTTTATAAATCCAAAACTTTTATGGCTTACTTCTAATATAATAAAAGGGTGTAAAAGAATGCAGTAAAACCGCATTCTTTTACACCTTTTTTACATTAAGACTATTTCCAAAGGTTTATTTAGTAAATAATTTTCAGAATGTCTGATTTTTTATATAATAAGGCTATAAATATTAGTACAGTATGTAATGGGGATAATTAGTTCAGAGGTAAGGGGTTATACTGATGGATGTAAAAGTTTTTGATAATATTAATGACATTGTTCGTGATGATATGATATCTACAATAAGTAATGGGAGTAAGATATCAATTGCTGCTGCTTGTTTTTCAATCTATGCTTATAAAGAATTGAAGGATCAGCTAGAACAAATAGATGAGTGTAGATTTATTTTTACAGCACCGACATTTATTAAAGAAAAAACAGAAAAACAAAAGAGAGAGTTTTATATTCCTAGATTAAATCGTGAGAATAGCTTATATGGTACAGAGTTTGAATTGAAGCTACGTAACGAAATGAATCAGAAAGCTATAGCAAAAGAATGTGCAGATTGGATTAAACGAAAAGCAACCTTTAAGTCTAATATTACTGGGGAGAATATGACTGGCTTTGTAAATGTAACAAATTCTAATTCTGCTACCACTTATATGCCTATTAATGGTTTTACAACCGTAGATATTGGTTGTGAACGTGGTAATAATACCTATAATATGGTTAATCGCTTTGAATCACCATTTGCCGATTCTTATATTAATTTATTTGAGAGTCTATGGAATGATAAAAATAAGCTCCAGGATGTAACAGATATTGTTATAGAAAATATGACTTCTGTTTATAATGAAAATTCACCAGAGTCTATATACTTCTTGATTTTATATCATGTGTTTAGTGAGTTTCTTAATGATATTTCAACTGATGAATTACCTAATGAAGCTACTGGTTTTAAACAAAGTAAAATTTGGAATATGCTATACGACTTTCAAAGAGATGCAGTACTAGCGATTATAAATAAGTTAGAACGATATAATGGTTGTATTCTTGCTGATAGTGTTGGTTTAGGCAAAACCTTTACTGCATTAGCTGTTGTGAAATATTATGAGAATCGAAACAAAAGTGTCCTCGTTCTTTGTCCTAAAAAATTAGCAGAGAATTGGAATACATATAAAGATAATTATGTAAATAATCCAATTGCTGGAGATCGCCTTAATTATGATGTCTTGTTCCATACAGATTTATCTAGACAGAGTGGTTTTTCTAATGGTCTTGATTTAAATCGCTTAAATTGGGGAAACTATGATTTAGTTGTTATAGATGAATCGCATAATTTCCGTAACGGTGTTGGTACGCATGTTAATACTGTGGAGAATCGCTATGTAAAATTGATGGATAAGATTATTAGAGCTGGTGTGAAAACAAAAGTTTTGATGCTTTCAGCAACTCCTGTAAATAATAGATTTATTGATTTAAAAAATCAGTTAGCGATAGCTTATGAAGGCGATACCAGCCTTATTGATAATAAATTAGGTACCACTAAATCGATTGATGAAATATTTAGACAAGCACAACGAGCATTTAATGCTTGGAGTGAATTAGATGTTGCTGATCGAACAACAGATGCTTTATTAAAAACATTAGATTTTGACTTCTTTGAATTACTAGATAGTGTTACGATTGCGCGGTCTAGAAAACATATTGAAAAATATTATGATACTGCCGATATTGGTAAGTTTCCTATAAGAAAGAAACCTATTTCTTTGAGGCCTGTACTTACTAATTTAGAAACAGCTACTAATTATAATCAGATTTATGAAGAGTTAAGTAAGCTTTCCCTTTGCATCTATACGCCGTCAAACTATATTTTTCCTAGTAAAATGCAAAAGTATATTGAGCTAACACACAATAAGGGGAATGAGTTAACACAAAGCGGTCGTGAACAAGGGATTCGTAAGTTAATGAGTGTTAACTTGTTGAAACGTTTAGAAAGTTCTGTTAATTCATTTCAACTTACCTTACAACGTATTTATAATCTTATTAATGATACTATAGATAAGATAAATCGATTTGAGCAATATGGTACAAGTAGTATTGATATGTATGAATCTTCTGATACAGAGTGGGATATAGATGATAGTAATACGGAATATTTTACTGTCGGTAATAAGGTTCAAATTGATTTAGCTGATATTGATTATAAAACATGGCGAGCTGAACTTACTTCAGATATTGAGGTATTAAATGATTTGTTGAGTATGTTGAATGTAATAACACCTAAATATGATGGTAAGTTACAATCTTTACTCAAGGTTATATCTGAGAAAATAGAAAATCCAATTAATATTAATAATAAGAAGGTTTTGATTTTTTCTGCATTTTCAGATACTGCTGAGTATTTATATGAACATGTTAGTGCTTATATAAAAGAAAAATACGGACTTAATACAGCCGTTATTACAGGTTCTATTGATGGAAAAACTACTATTAAGAATTTTAAGGCAACCCTTAATAATGTATTAACTTGTTTTTCTCCTATTTCAAAAGATAAAGCAGTTTTGTTGCCGGATAGTACTGAGGAAATTGATGTATTAATAGCTACAGACTGTATATCAGAAGGTCAAAACTTACAAGACTGTGACTGTGTTATAAACTATGATATTCATTGGAATCCAGTACGTATTATTCAACGATTTGGTCGTGTAGACCGTATTGGTAGTAGAAATGAAAGTATTCAACTTATTAACTTTTGGCCTGATTTGGATTTAGATGAGTATATTAACCTTAAAGGGCGTGTAGAAACGAGAATGAAGATTTCTATTATGTCTTCAACTGGTGATGATGATCTAATTAACACTGAGGAGAAGGGGGACTTAGAGTATAGAAAGCAACAGCTAAAACGTTTACAAGAAGAAGTAGTAGATATAGAAGATATGTCTACGGGTATTTCTATTATGGATTTAGGGTTAAATGAGTTTAGACTGGATCTTTTAGAGTATATTAAAAATCATGGGGATATGGATACAAAACCAAAAGGGTTACATGCTGTTGTTTCATCATCTGAAGAACTACCAGAAGGTGTAATATTTGTACTAAAGAATGTTAATAACTCTGTGAATATAGATAATCAAAATAGAATTCATCCATTTTATATGGTTTATATTAGTATGGATGGAGATATTATTTGCGACTATCTAAATCCAAAACAATTGCTAGATGATATTAGATTATTGTGTAGAGGTAAAAAAAACCCAATTGTAGATTTATGTCATATTTTCAATGAAGAAACTAATGATGGAAAAGATATGCATGAAATATCAAGTTTACTTCATGAGACAATTCATTCTATTATCGATACAAAAGATAAAAATGATATTGATAGTTTATTTACAAGTGGTGGAACCTCTGCACTTATTTCAGTAGTAACTGGCTTAGATGACTTTGAGCTCATTTCTTTCTTGGTAGTTAAATAAGAAGGAGATATATGATGCTAAGTTTACCAAAAGTTACAGAATTTAATCGGCGAATTCCGAAAACAAAGTTTTATGAGAATATAAATATAACGCCTTCTCTAAAAAGATTATTTGTAGATCAAGTAAAGAATATTTATTGGAGAAATAAAATTGCGGTTACAACTACAAACCTTACTGACGGTAAATACGTAACAGAGATTGAAGTATTTGAAATCAATCTTAATAGCTCACAAGTTGATATAGACTTATTAAAATCCATTGATAATGTAATCCCGTACCATATTCTATATATTTTAGAATATAATGGGAAGTATCAGGCTTGGATTGGATATAAAGAAACTACGGATATAGAAAAGAAAACATCCAAAGTGGATAGATACTATCACACGGATTGGATTGAGGAAAAGGACTTTGTAGTCAAGCTTGAAGGTCTTAACCTTGATGATGTATATGAAAATTTAGTACGCCAAATTGCTGGTGATAAGTTACAATCTGATAACTCTAATGAAAGTTTGAAACAGTCTGTAGAACGTGATAAACAAATAGAAATTATAGAAAAACAGATTAATACATTACAAAATAAAATACGAAAAGAAAAACAGCTGAATAAACAAATCGAAATGAATACTGAGTTGAAGAAATTAAGAAAAGTATTGGAGATAATATAATGGAAAAAATGAGAATGGAATCAGTAGATATGACTGAAAAAAATATAGAAAAAATTGAATCATTATTTCCTAATTGTATTACTGAAAGTCAAGATGAAAATGGTAAGTTAAAGAAAGCTATAAATTTTGAAGTGTTAAAACAAATGCTTTCCAACGAAATCATAGATGGTGATGAAGCCTATGAGTTTACATGGGTTGGCAAAAAATCTGCTATTGTTGAAGCAAATAAGCCAATTCGAAAAACTTTACGCCCTTGTATTGAAGAAAGTGTTGATTGGAATAATACTAAAAATCTATATATAGAAGGTGATAATCTTGAAGTATTAAAGTTATTACAAGAAAGTTATTTAGGAAGTATTAATTTAATATATATTGATCCCCCTTATAATACGGGAAATGATTTCATTTATCGTGACAATTTTAATATAGAAAAACAAGATTATTATGAGGATATTGGAATGTTTGATGATAGTGGGAATAGACTCTTCAGAAATTCGTATTCAAACGGTCGATTTCATTCTGATTGGTGTTCAATGATATATCCACGATTAATGCTAGCTAGAAATTTATTATCTAAAGATGGTGTTATTTTTATATCTATTGATGATCATGAGTTGGAGAATCTAAAGAATATTTGTGATGAAATTTTTGGTTCGGAAAATTATCAAGCTACTATTTCCTATGTTCGTAAAACGTCTGGAAAACAAGACAGTTCAAATTTTATGAAATCAACAGAGTTTATTCTCGTATATAGTAAAACTAATGAATGGAAGTGTAAAACGCTTATAGCAGATAGTAATGTGACTAATAGATATAATAAACAAGATCTTAATGGTAGAAAATATAGAGAAACTGATTTAAGAAAAACGGGGGCTGGTGATCGTAGGGAAGATCGACCTCAGATGTGGTACCCATTTTATTATAATGAAGAGGAAAATATTTTAAAGGTAAGTGATAGAGAAGATTCGGCTTTAAAGAAACAAGGATATATAGAAATTTGGCCTATAAAGTCTGATGGATCAAAAGGTAGATGGAGATGGGGATTTTCTACCTCTAAAAATAATATTGAATTACTTGTTGCTCGTATAATGCCTAAATATAAAGATGAAAAAAAATATACCGTTTATGAGATGGATTTTATTGATAAAAATGGTGAAGTTAGAACAATTAAAGAGCATACATGTTGGGATCGAAAAGAGTTTAATTCTGATAATGCTATGCAAGAATTTAAGAATCTAGGTTTTAGCAATCAATTATTTCCATTTCCTAAAAGTTCCTCGCTAATGAAGCATATTGTATATCTAGCGAATATTAAAAATGGTATAGTGCTGGATTTCTTTTCTGGATCAGGCTCAATGGCTCAAGGGGTTATGAGACTTAATGCTGAAGATGGAGAAAACCGTAAATTTATCATGGTACAACTTCCTGAAAGTTGTACTGAATCTAGTGAAGCTATAAAATTCGGCTATAATACAATTTGTGATATTGGGAAGGAACGAATTCGGCGTGCTGGTGAAATAATTAAGTCTGAAAATAATATATTAAATAATAATCTTGACGTAGGCTTCCGTGTTTTTAAAGTTGATGATTCTAATATGAATAATGTATATTATAGTCCATCGGAGTATTCACAAGACATTTTATCGATACTTCAATCTAATATAAAAGATGATCGCTCTGACTTAGATTTATTGTTTGGATGCTTACTTGAATGGGGATTACCACTATCTTTACCATACAACTCAGAAGAGATAGAAGGGTGTACAGTACATAATTATAATAATGGCGATTTAGTAGCATGTTTCAATGAAAATATATCAGACTCAGTTGTTAAATATATTGCAAAAAAACAGCCTCTTCGTGCAGTCTTTAGAGATAGTAGTTTTGCTAATAGTCCATCTAAAATTAATGCTGGTGAAATTTTCAAATCCTTAGCACCAGATACAAGAGTAAAAGTTATTTAGGGAGACTCATACATGAAACTACAATTTAAGCATCAAAAGTTTCAAGCTGATGCTGCAAAAGCAGTAGTAGATGTATTTGCAGGACAGCCTTATTTAACACCAACATATATGATGGATAAGGGTTCTGGTTACATTCAGCAATCACTGACAGAGGAAATTGACTTTACTGGCTTTAGTAATCAAAAAATAGTAAAAGAATTAAATGATGATTTAATTCTTAATCGAATAAAGAAAATACAACGAGATAATCAAATTCAACCATCCGATAAATTAGAAGGAAGATATAATCTAACTATTGAAATGGAGACCGGTGTGGGTAAGACTTATACATATATCAAAACAATGTATGAGCTTAATAAGCATTATGGTTGGAGTAAGTTTATTATTGTTGTTCCTAGTATTGCTATACGTGAAGGTGTTTATAAAACCTTCCAAGTTACACAAGAACATTTTGCGGAAGAATATGGTAAAAAAATTCGATTTTTTATTTATAATTCTGCTCAATTAACTGAAATTGATCGGTTTGCATCGGATAGTTCTATCAATGTTATGATTATCAATTCTCAAGCATTCAATGCAAAAGGAAAGGATGCAAGACGTATTTATATGAAGCTAGATGAGTTTAGATCTCGTCGGCCTATAGATATTATTGCAAAGACTAATCCAATTCTTATAATTGATGAGCCTCAATCTGTAGAAGGTAAGCAGACCAAAGAGAGTTTAAAGCAGTTTAATCCGTTAATGACTCTTAGATATTCTGCTACTCATAAGAGTGATAGTATATATAACATGATTTATCGGTTAGATGCTTTAGAAGCTTATAATAAATATCTTGTTAAAAAGATTTCCGTTAAAGGGATAACTGAATCAGGAAGTACAGCTACTGAGAGTTATGTTTATCTCGAAGGTATTAATCTTTCAAAATCAGCGCCTACAGCAACTATTCAGTTTGATTATAAAGGTGCTAAAGGTATTCGAAAGATAACAAGAGTTGTTTCGGAAGGCTATAACCTCTATGATAACTCTGGTCAAATGGAAGAATACAAAGATGGTTTTGTTGTATCTAGAATTGATGGGCGTGATGATTCTGTAGAGTTTATAAATGGTGTAAAGCTCTATGCTGGTGATGTAATCGGTAAAGTTAATGAAGATCAGCTCCGACGAATTCAAATAAGAGAAACAATTTTATCTCATATTGAAAGAGAGCGTGAGCTATTTCATAAGGGCATAAAAGTTTTATCTCTATTCTTTATAGATGAAGTAGCAAAATATAAACAATATGATACTTCTGGAGAACCTATTAATGGGGTTTATGCAGATATGTTTGAAGAAGAATATAAAGATATTGTTGATAATCTTCAAACAAGATTTGGTGAGGACGAGTATTTAAAGTATCTTAATGTTATACCTGAATCTTCTACACATGCGGGATATTTTTCTATTGATAAAAAAGGGAAAATGGTTGACTCTAAGCTAAAAGATAAAAAAGAAAAAACATCTGATGATGTTGATGCTTTTGATCTTATTATGAAAAATAAAGAGCTTCTTTTAGATAGAGACCCTAAAAAGTCTCCTGTTAGATTCATTTTTTCTCATTCTGCGTTACGAGAAGGCTGGGATAATCCAAATGTCTTTCAAATTTGCACATTAAAACAAAGTAGCAGTGATGTACGTAAACGTCAAGAAGTAGGCCGAGGTCTTCGTCTTTGTGTAAATCAAGATGGGGAACGTATGGATACTAATGTACTTGGTAATGATGTACATAATGTAAATGTTCTTACAGTAATAGCTAGTGAAAGTTACGATAGTTTTGCCAAGGGGTTACAAGCTGAAATTGCCGAGGCTGTTGTAAATAGACCAAAATCAATTACACCTGAGTTATTTATTGGAAAAGTTATTAAAGATATAAATAATAATGAGCAGGTTATAGATGACACGTTGGGACGTGCTATTCATTTTGATCTTATCGTAAATGGCTATATTGACAAAACTGGTGCACTTACTGATAAATATTATGATGATAAATCTAATGGTTTAATTCAAGTTGCTGATGAAGTAGCTGACTCTAAAGATGCAGTGATAGAAATTATTGATTCTATTTATGATGCTAAATCGATACAATTTGAAAATGCTCGTAGTAATAATGTAGAACTTCAGTTAGATAATGACAAAGTATCTATGCCTGAATTTAAGGCTTTATGGGAAAAGATAAATTCAAAGTCGGTATATGTGGTTAATTTTGATACTGATGAACTTGTTAGAAATGCAATTTTATCTTTAGATAGCAAACTGCGAGTTTCAAAAATTTTCTATAAGGTTGAAACTGGCACGATGAAGCAGATTAAATCAAAAGAGGAGTTAGAAACATCAGGCTCTTTTGTAAAAGAATCTGCTTCAACTTATGGAAGTAAAAATGCTGTAAGCTCAAATGTTAAATATGATTTAGTCGGTAAACTAGTAGAGGAGACAGGACTAACTCGAAAAGCAATTATACAAATTCTTCAAAGTATTGAACCAGCTGTATTTAATCAATTCAAGGATAATCCGGAAGAGTTCATTATTAAAGCTGCATCACTTATAAATGACGAAAAAGCAACAGCAATTATTGAGCATATTACATATGATGTATTAGATGAAAAATACGATACTCATGTATTTACAGATCCAACAATTAAAGGACGTTTAGGCATAAATGCAATGAAGGCTAATAAGCATCTCTATGATCATATTGTTTATGACTCTACAAATGAGAAAAATTTTGCATCTGAATTGGATATAAACTCTGATGTAGCCGTATATGTAAAATTGCCTGATGGATTTTATATATCAACACCTGTTGGTAGATATAATCCGGATTGGGCAATAGCTTTTTATGAAGGTACTGTAAAACATATTTATTTTGTTGCAGAAACAAAAGGCTCTATGAATTCAATGCAACTTCGGTTGATTGAGGAATCTAAGTTACATTGTGCACGAGAACACTTTAAAGCTATCAGTAAAGGGGACGTTGTTTATGATGTAGTTGATAGTTATAAGTCGCTACTTGATATTGTGACAAAATAATTTTTTATACATTAATTAATGTGAGGGGATTGGGAGTATATAAAATGGGATCTGAATTATTTGATAATATTCCTAGTAGGGTATCAGACTTATTATCTGATGTAAGAAATGGTCGAATTGGATTACCAGACTTACAAAGACCTTTTGTATGGAAAGATAATAAAGTTAGAGAATTATTAGACTCTATGATGAAAGGATATCCTATTGGGTATATTATGTTATGGGCCTCCCCAGAAGACTATGAGAATACGGGGCATATTGGTAAAAATGATAAGTTATATAAGCAACCAGATGATTTAGTGATTGATGGTCAACAGCGTTTAACTGCTTTATTAGGTGCATTATATGGTGTAAGCATTAAGGACAAAAATTATAAAGAACGGAATATACGTATTTCTTATAACCCATTAACTCGAGAGTTTGCAGTATGGACACAAGCTTATGAACGTAACCAAGAGTGGATTAGTTCAATAAGTAGCGTGTTTAAGGATCATAAAGACTTTAATATTGCTAAATTTCGTAAATCATTTATAAAAAACTGCAATGAAAATAGAATAAAAAATGGTGTTGATATATTAACTGAAGATGAAGAGGACTTGATTGAAAGTAATATTAATGCTCTCTTGAATTTGGAAACGTATTCTTTACCAACATTAAAAATTAATTCTAGAGCAACAGAAGAAGATGTTGCCGATATATTTGTTAGAGTTAATTCAGGTGGACAAAATCTTACAGAAAAAAATTTTATAGAAACTCTTTTGGCAGTTTATGATAATGAGGTTCATGAACTTATTAACAAGTTCTGTGCAGAATCTAGAATTCCATCTGAAAAAACATCCTTTAATCAAATTATTCAAGTTAGTCCGGCACATCTAATTAGAGTAGCTGTAGGTTTTGGGTTTAAACGAGCACGTTTACGTTATGCTTATATGTTACTTAGAGGAAAGAATCTAAAAACAGGCGAAATAACGCAAACTATACGTGATGAAAATTTAAAAGTATTTAAGGACTCACTTGATCTTGTATGTAATCTTAATAATTGGCATTCATTCATGAACTTATTTTCCACTGCAGGGTATTTGAAAAGTAGCTTAATTGCATCTTCAAATGCTGTAGTGTTTAGCTATGTTTTATATTTAATTGGAAAATATTCTTATAAGGTACCATCTGTTAAATTAAATAAAATTATCCGTAAGTGGATTTTTATGTCTACAATTACTGGCTTTTATACAGGATCAACAGAGAGTGCAGTAGAAAAACAATTTGCAGATTTACGGAAAATCAGTAAGGCAGAGGATTTTATTAGCTATTTAGATACTATTATATCTAATCGGTTTACAGATGATTATTTTACTGTTTCATTACCATCAGAACTAAATAGTTCATCAGCAACATCTCCTGCTTGGTATGGATATGTTGCAGCACTTAATGTTTTAGGTACACCTATGTTATTTAGTACAGAACCTTTATCACAATATTTTATTATGGGAACAAATGGTGATAAAAGTGCCATTGATAAGCATCATATTTTCCCTAAACATTATCTTCAATCTATTGGTTATGATGATGATCGTGATAGAAACCAAATAGCTAATTTTACATATTTGGACTATGTTACAAATATTGAAATTTCTGATACTTCTCCATTAGAATATGTACAAAAATATAGACAAAAACTAGGCCAGGAAGCTTTTAATCTTAATTGTGAACAAAATGCATTGCCTTTAAATTTTGAAACGTTATCATATTCAGAGTTTTTAAGACAACGTAGATTACTAATGGCTCAAATTATTAAAAAAGCTTATGCCAAATTAGATTTTTGAATTTTTTAATTTGACGATAAAGGTGTATTATTAATAATTTGATTTAATAAATAGTTTTTGATTCAATCTCGTTAAAGGTAAAATTTATGAGAGCGTATTTCTTAGGTAAAAAAAATTTAACAAGGAAGTTAAGTTCATTATGCGATGAAAATATTAATTCAAAGAAAATGATTACATCTATAGTTAGAGGAAATCCAATAGAGGTAAGTACTTTTTATGATTTAATTATGGAGATAGCCGAACTATCTTATAAGAATCCGGATGTAATGTTGTTTTATCGTGGTCAAAATAATAATTATACGAAAAATAATATCGCTACCTTATATCCCACGATATATCGTGCTGATAATAAACGTGATATAGATTTTGATTTTAAAGTATTAAATGAGGCAACCGTAAAATTGATTGATGCGCTCAAAATAGATGAGCGGATTGATTATGAAGAACTTAAAGAGATAAAAAAAATCAAACTATTACAATATTCAATATTACAACATTATGAAGTATGTAAAACTCCTTTATTAGATTTAACGCAATCAATAAAAGTAGCTTGCTCATTTGCAATACTAAATAATGAAAAAAATATTGGATATATTTATGTACTTGGCCTTCCATATATAAATGGTAGAATATCTGTTGATTCTGAAGAATACATTACTAATATAAGGCTGTTAAGTATAAGCTCAAGTGCTGCTAAAAGACCATTTTTTCAAGAGGGGTATTTAGTACAAACTGAATTTGCTTCAGATATTGAGAATAATATAAAAAAGGATGAGTTAGACTTTAATAGAAGATTGTTGGCTATATATAAGTTTAAAAATAATAAACAGTTCTGGGGTGAAGAGAGTCCTATATGCGAGAATGCATTATATCCTAATGATGATGTAATGAAAGAGATATGTAATAAAATTAAAGGTGCTAAATACTATTTGAGTGATAAATCTAATAAATCTTCCAATACTAAACTTTTAGGTGACTTCTTAACATTATGGTCTAATGTAGAAAATTATTATAATTATAAAGATAAAAATACTAACAACAATACTGACAACAATTTAATTCTAAACAAATCTTATGTACATAATGAATCATATCTAAGAGACTTGCAAGCTTTTCGTAATAAAGTTGTTCATAAACCAGAACTTATTAAAGATGATGATTTAATAAAAAATATCAATAAATTAAAATCACTTTTAGATAATAAGAAAATATAATAGTATATTAAACCGCGCAGGCTGTAAAGAAGAAGTATTAACCTCTGCAGCGGGCATGGAACCAAAACGCATTGTTTACGTATCCTGTAACCCAG
>OGIV01001365.1_pt1 | contig 14537 bp, 20 predicted proteins | sample 1571861 | NCBI WGS metagenome assembly OGIV01 (sample SAMEA2582099, study PRJEB24529) | metagenome | biome: Human gut stool | place: China | collected 2011 | reverse complement strand
GATACCTTTTAAGAAGTAAATACAAAAGGAAAGTTCCCTCTTAATTGTCAGACAATTCTATCGGTACTCCTTCGGGACTCCGTCCCTTAGTCGTTCACTCGCTTATAGATCATTTGTTCGTATCACTGTTCTATCACAACTATAACAATAATTTGTTAACACTCTATTCATAATTTATACTTTATTTGTTAACAATTACATGATACAATAAAAGAAAAACTCAAGGAGATATAAGAAATGAAAAGACCTAAAGACGGCATTATAAATAGTAAGCTAACACCTTATGAAATGTTGGAACATGCAATGCTTTCGCAAGCGGTGGCTGATATCGAAACGACAACATGGTATAAAGTGTCATCGGATGTGATGAAGTGCTCATATAAAGAAGGACTTGAAGCAGTTGACTATATTGTTTTAGTCCTTAGACAGAATGCTTATAGTGTGGATGCAATAGCAAAGATTTTTAGAGAAATTACACCACATAACTACAAATATGATTTGATTAAAGAAAGATTAGAAAAGAGAGGTATCGAGTTATGAAACAGACAGAAATTCAAGCAAAATATTTCACACGTTGGCACTATGATTCTATCGAGTCCACTTCAAGCAAGTCAGAATATATCGCACGTGTTGGCAAACTTGCCAACGTTGCAAACAAGCGTGCCAAAACTTTAACAACTGCAATATCAAAAGGCAGAATCACAGAAGATAGAACAGCACTTTTCAGATATCAAGACGCGGTTGATTACTTTAACAAGCACGTTTCCTATAATGCTTCTTATGTGTCAACTGGTAAAGCAGTTTATAAAGATTTTTCAATCCGTGAATTAAGAGCACTCGAAAACAAACTTTTGCACTATCTTGAAGCAAAAGCTTCAACCGCAAGAGGCAGTATTGAAGTAGAAAACAAGCGTGTTGCAACATTCAAGGAACGTTACGGGGTTGATATATCTAACCTTAGCAAAAGCGTTCGTGATAAGCTTTTCAATACCTTGCATTATTTAGCAGATAAAAAATATGCAAAGTTATCAAGTGATCAAATTGTTACACTGTTAACAGAGGCAATAAATACAAATAACCGAGGGGGCTTGCAAGAACTTTTTAAAGCATCGGAGGAATTGTATCCGAATTTAAAAGATCAGGCGGAGTTTAGGGTTGCAATTATACAAAATAGTTCGCTATCATGGAAAGATAAAGCACGAGAATTTAAAGCGGCAAACAAACTATACAAGAGCAATCGAGCGAAGCCAAAACCAAAAGCTATAAAACAGGAGTTATAATTATGATAGTTCAATGTTTAAATAGGTCGAATCAATATGATGATATAGAAGTGAAGTCAGTGACGGACTATGTGCCGTCACATGGCTTTTCTCTACACAAGCCTTTAGGCAAAAAGAAAGATAGTCCGTATTATATTGATCAATTTGGAACTTTTGACATTGAAACAACTTCACGGACTCGAATTGAGAAAGATTATCAAGGCGAAGAAGTAACAAAGCCTATTGATGCTTTTATGTATGTTTGGTCAGCGTGCATTGACGGGGAAGAAGTGCAAGGCAGATATTGGAGAGATTTTATTTCGTTGTTAGATAAAATTCAAGCCTACTACAAAACTAGCGAGTCACGCTATTTTGTTATTTACGTTCACAATCTGCCTTTTGAATTTTCTTTTATGATTGGATATTTAAACGACTATAGCGAAGTGTTTGCAACTGGTAAACGTAAACCGCTTGTGTGGCGATTAAAGAAACGCGGTATTGAATTGAGGTGTAGTTACAAGCTCACAAATATGTCGCTCGATAACTTTACAAAGAAAATGGCAGGATGTCAACACATAAAAGCAAAAGGTGATTTGGACTATTCACTTATCAGGCACAATGAAAGCTATATCAATCCTACCGAGTGGGGATATATCATCAATGATACACTAGGTTTGTGGGAAGCAATAAGATACATGCTTACAAAAGATAAAGATACTATTGCAACTGTGCCGCTGACAAGTACCTCTTATGTGCGGCGTGATATGAAAAGAGCTATACGAAAAGGCACTACCACCCGACTGCTAAAGAAAAAGCTAGCTTTAAACGACAAAACATATAAACTTTTGAAAGAAGCTTTTCGAGGTGGCGATACTCACGCAAATATGATAAAGTGCGCGAAAATATATCATGACGTTTATAGTTTTGATGCATCGAGCATGTATCCGGCTATGCTTCTTTTGATGCAATTTCCAGTAACAGCATTTGAAAAAATGCCCGTAACGTCAAAATGTTTAAAGTATATAAAAAGTAAACAGCTTGCATGGATAGCACAAATAAAGCTTACAAACGTAAGACTTAAAGAAGATCAATACAATCCGTATCTATCAATAAGCAAATGCCGCAACTTGCAAGGGGTTGATCCCGACAACGGCAGAGTATGGAAAGCGGCAGAGCTAGAAACAACTGTGACAGATATAGATTTTTCTATAATCGAAGAGTGCTACGATTTTGATAGAGACAGCATTGAAATCATAGAAGATACACTCTATACCGCACGTTATGGATATATTCCAGATGATGTAAGAAGTGTTATAATGGAATACTTTACGGCGAAAACAAAACTTAAAATAGCAGTTAAACATACCGCCCCAAATAGTAAAGAAAGAGAAGAAGCGGAGTATGATCTAATGAAAGCCAAAAATAAATTAAATGGCATTTATGGAATGGCGGCTACAGACCCTATACATCCTATTATGTTGTATTTGGAAAACGAATGGCAAGAATTTTCATATAGCAAGTATGAAAATGATAGAGAGTATAAAGAAAAAGTTGATGCAAGCGGTTTTAGAGTGCCAACTGAAAAATCAATCGAAGAGCAAAGTGGAAAAAGTGTATTACCTTATGTTTGGGGGGTATACACAACTGCCCACGCAAGAAAGCACTTGCGGAGAATTTTAGCATGTGCTGAGAGTAGCTATATATACTGTGATACCGATAGTTGTAAAGCAACTAACTTTAATTTTGACAAATTGACAGAATTAAATAATTGGATATATGAGCTATGCGAAAAAACTAATACTTTTGTTGACATTGACGGTAAAAAATATTATATTGGCTATTTTGACTGTGAAAGCGATGTGAAGTCAGAAAACAAGTATGAACCCGAATACAAAGATTTTAAAACATTAGGTGCAAAAAAGTATTGTTTCAATGCATACAAAGAAACAAAAGATACAACTTATTTTGGCTGTACCATATCAGGAGTTAAAAAAGCAAGGGGGGTAGAAGTGATTAAAAACCTTGATAACTTTAGAGAATGTTTTAAAATAAAAAATAGTGGTGGTTTTCAGATTTGGTACAACGATAGTGATACTATTACAAAAGTAAAAGTCACTGATTATCAAGGTAAAGAAGCAATAACCGAGTATACAGGGTATAGTTGTATGATAGCACGTGACTATGAAATAGGTCTCGCAGATGATCAAATAAAGAATTATACTATAATTGATGAAATAGCCGAATAAATAACGTTTTATTTGCAAAACTTTTGTAAATAAGTTATTATATACTTGTAAAGGAAAGATACCCTAATAAAAGAAAAGAGGATAATGAAATGAGAATTGAAATGCAATCAAGAGAGTTTGACAAGAAAGAAATGTTTAAGATGACAAATGACAATCACCTGTTAATGAAAAATTTATCCGATGGCAGCGTTATAAACGTTACTGATTATGTACGTTATACGGCAGATGACGGAAAAGAAGTTGCAGTTTTCTATAATACTGATCTTGATACAGGCGAAGTAGTAACAATTGCAACATCAAGTCCAACTGTTATCAAGACGGCTGAAAGTGCTTTCCATTTTATGGAAACATACAATTTACAGTTCAAGCTGACACGGTCGCAGAGTAAAGCAGGTCGTACCTACATGAATTTTGAACTTGTATAAATAATGGTTGGGTGGTAGAGGGAAGAAATACAAGTTGTTCAAGGGTGAGTCTCACAAGCTCACCCCTTTTAAATTTAGAGAGGTGCAAATATGGGACTTTATAAAGAAAACGGGTATTTAAATTATAAATATATTTGCGACGTTGGACAACGTTACATTGATATAATAGGTGGCAGAGGTATTGGAAAGTCTCACTTAATATGTGATATATGGAATGAAAGTAAGTTACCAATTTTGTATGTGCGTAGAACAAACGTTGCACTTGAAAATAGTTTTTCAACAATTGGAGACTTTGTAAAACCAGACTGGTTTGGGGAAGATATTCGTTTGAAATATAACGACAAAAAAGGTTATGGCAAGGCATATCTGACAGACGAGGACTTGCAAAACGATAAACCTTTTATAGTAGGTGTTTCTCTGTCTACTTTCCAAAACAAAACTGGTATAGATTTTACACGCTTTTATGATGTAATTTTTGATGAGTTTATCCCCCAAAAAGGTGACAGACCTATAAAAAATGAATTTCAAGCTTATAAAAATATCATGGAAGTGCTTTTCAGAAACCGCCCCGAGTCAGAAACGGAAAAAATTAGAACTTGGTTTTTTGGGAATTCCAACGCAATTATGTCGAATATTTTAATTGGGTATAGACTTATCCCAGACTGCTACAAAGCAGTAAAAGAAAGAACAGAGATTACACAAGTAGATAGGTGTGAGACAACACTTATACTTCCGTTTAGCTCTCCAGTATCAGAGAAAAAGAGACAAAACGCTTTTTACAGAAACCTTCCAAAAGGTAGAGCAAAAATGGAATTAGACAATGAGTTTATGGATTTGGAAGATGATAGAATACGGCACCAAAACTTAAAAGAGTATACGCACGACATGAAAACACCTCTGTTTTCAGTTTGGTTGCATAAGTCAGATTTTAAATTTTACGTGACTAAACCTATGCGCTCTCATTGTGATGATGTTTTTGATGCTTCACCATCGTCATTAGAGAGGTGGCAAACTAGTAGTAAAAAGTATCTAAAACCAATGTTTATAAGTGGTGACATAACATTTTCAGACTATGAAACACAGTGTGATTTTTTAGCATCTTTTGATTGCGTATCATGGTATGATATTTTGTAAAGTTGTAATTGACAAACAATAATATAAATGGTATATAATAAATAAAGGCGGTTGCACTATCCAAACACTAGCCAGTGTGTGCATGTTGGGGACAACGAACAAACTGCCTTTTATTGCTGTATAGCGTAGATGGTAGCGCGTGTGACTTTGAATCACAAGGTAACAGTTCGATTCTGTTTACAGCTGTCAACAAATAAAGAAAGAAGGTTAAAGTATGAAAATTGATGAAATTTTAAAGCTTGTAAATGCAGGCTACAGTAAGGAAGAAATTGACAAGCTTGATGTTACAGATCAGAAGTCAGATCAGAAGACAGATCAGAAGACAGATCAGAAGACAGATCAGAAGTCAGATAAGAAGACAGATCAGAAGTCAGATCAGAAGACAGATCAGAAGTCAGAAAGTTTTGATTATGAAAAGTTTGCAGCAGCTCTTGTAAAAGCACAGCAGCTTGCAAACGGCAAACAAAACTTTGGTGGATCACATTCTGACACGGATATTAGTAGATTCTTTTAAAGGAGGCATGTAATAATGGCAAATCTAACATATACGCAAATTGCGCCGTTACTTACTGAAATGTATAATCAATATACTGGTAGAACTTCAGCGCAAAAGTTGACTTTTGGTCAAATGCAAAACACATTTAAAATGGGGTTCGATAGAGAAGATGATAACCTCTATCAAATCATTCCTACTGTACTTGCAAAATCAATTTATTCAATCCGTCCTTATTCACGTAAGCTTTCTGGTATGGTTTGGGATGAACAACGCTTTGGTAACTACATTAGAAAGTTTACACCAATTGTAAACGATTCAAACGTTGATAATGACGAATGGAATATCAACGTTGAACTTGCTAAACCAGAAGCAAGTCAAGATTGGAAAGCGGGTACGAAACCAATTAAGTATGATGTGCTTCTTACAATTGCAAGCGGTGGTCAAACTTTTGCAAGAAAATACACAATTTATAAAAATCAGATCAATGCAGCATTTAATTCAGAATCAGGAGTGGCATCTTATTTTTCCATGCTTATGACTGAATTTTCAAACATTTATGAGATTGACTTAGAGAATCGCTCTCGTGCACAGCTTGCAAACCTTGCAATTATCCTAGCAGATGCTGGTAAAGCCGCACCAACAAGCGGCAATATGTGTAAGAAAGATCAGGTTTTTCATGCATTAACAAAGTACAATGCTGAGACAGGGCTAGCTATGACTGCAAAAACGATCATGAATCCGGATGATTTTAGACCATTTATGGTTTGGCTTTCCGCAGAGTTGAAAACACTTAAAGAAAACTTGGCTATTCGTGGCACTCGTTTTCATGGTGATTTCAATGGTAAAGTTGTAAACCGTCACACAGATGCCGCAGACCTTAGATTTTATCTGGTTTCAAAATTTGGAAATTATTTTGAAGCCAATGGCAGCGAGTTTTTCCACCCAGAAAAGGCAGAGCTTGGCGATTATGAAAAAGTCACTTTCTGGACTGACCCTTCTAATCCAATGCAAATCAAGGGAAGTGCTGAGGGTGTAAAACCAGATGGCGTAACAAAGTTTACACTTGCAGATCAAACGGTTGACAACGTTCTAGGAATCATGATGGATATTGATACAATGGGAATTGTGCCTATTGATCAATGGAGCGCGACCGAACCGTTCAATGCACGTTACGGATACAGAAACGGTTGGAATCATTACACTTTCAAGACTCCGGTTGATTTCACAGAAAACGCAATTTTGATTTTGCTTGATTAAACATAAGGGGCATTATGCCCCTTTTCTTGAAAAGGAGTACACATGGCAATGGCATTTGAAGTTAAATTTGGAAAATCAGACAAAAGAATAAATAGCACGAAAATACCAACATTGGCAGAAGGTGTGCAATGTGTGCTTAAAAGTGGTACAAGTGTAGAAAATCCAACTTTTATTTTGCAAAACGTTGCTCCTTTTGATTGGAATGTTGCATACTGTGAAACGTTTGGAAGATATTATTTTGTTAATGATGTTACATATGTAGAATCTACATATGAAATATCATGTACGTGTGATTATTTGGCAAGTTACAAAGATGAAATTCTTTCTAATACTGCCTATGTGGAAAGGGGATCACTTACTATCAGAAATCCATTTATCATTGATACAATGTTACCGACTCTTTGTAAACCGACTGTTAAAGTGGCAAGCTCAACTTTAGCGGTTGACTCAAGCGGCTGTGTTGTAATTTGTACAGCGGGGAAATCTGGAAATGGTTTTACAATTCTAACAGTTGCTAATTTTAATCGTTTGTGTTCATACTTATACACAGCTGAGTATACAACTGGACTAAACGACTTTTTACAAAATCATGAGGGAGTTGCTAAAGAGGTAGCAAGACCGCAAGACTACTTACTTTCTGCTATGTGGCTTCCTTTCCAATCTCCCGGTGGTACACCAGTTAATGTAACGTTGGGATATGTCGACACGGGAATACCGGGGTGGCAAGTATCTACAAAAGATACTTTTAGCAAGTCGGTAAGTGTTACAATACCAAAACCAGATAAATCTGGTGATACAGAATTTCCTTATCTGAAATACGCTCCCTTTGCACACTATACTTTACAAGTGCCGTTCTATGGAACAATTCCGCTTAATCCAAATTTGTTAGCAGATACGCTACTGATAGATTATACTATTGATATCAATGGTGGCTGTGATATTTCAATTTTAAGCGGGTCAACACTTGTAACATCTTTAAATGGCAATTGTGGAATTCCAGTTGGTTTCTCTGCAAGACAAACAAATATTATAGGTACATCACAAGTACAGCTAGCTAGTGCAATGTCTTTTGCAGATAGCGTGGGGAAAAGTGTAGAATCTGCAATGGAAGTGAACCCAGTTGGGGCGGCAAGCAATTTTTTAAATGCAACTGCTGTCATTACCAGTGGTATAATGTCTGGACTAGAGACGGCTGTACCGCGTGTATCAAGTAGTGGTGGTAGTGGTTCGATTTATGTAAACAATTTGGTGTATTTGATAGGAGAATTTTACACACAAGTTGAAACAAATTTACTATATCAAGGGTACCCATGTTGTAAAGTTAAAACATTAAGCGAATTATCTGGTTTTATTAAGTGTAGAAACGCGAATATTAAATGTAATGCAACTGCAAACGGAACTGCAATTATCATTAACTTTTTGAATGGAGGTATGTTTATAGAATGAAACCGTTTGTATATAGTGGATATTATGTTGGGGAAGGTGTATCAAGTCCTATTATTAACGAGTATGAGTCAAGGCAAAATCCAAATATGATTCACATTAACAATACATGGGACTATGCAACATATTTTAGATACTTTTTGCAACGTGCTGAAAGTCTTATCATTTTTGACGGTATGCCTAAAAACTGGGCGAAAAATTATATCTATCCTCTTTTGTTTTTAAAAGGTAACTTTTGCGTTATGAATACCGCAAAGTTTGGACTCATACCTCAACACGGTTCGCCTTATGGCTTTGATGTTCAGTATCAGCCTACTAACTATGTAGTCGCGAACCCCGCTTTTGACGCTTCTTTTAATGGCGATTTGAAAATAGGAGAAGATTGTGAGATTGTAAAATTAGCACCTGATTGGTGCGGCATTGGCGACTTGATAAATTCATATGCGCAACGTGTAGCCATGACGCTATCTAATCATGATGTTGCTAGTGCTCTAGCAAAGTTTGGTTTTATTTTTACAGCCAAAAACAAAAGCACAGCGGAGACTTTTAAAGTTGCTTTTGATAATATCATGTCGGGACAGCTAGCAGTTGTAATCAATCAAGCTCTTTATGATAAGGAAACAGGCAAACCACTTTACGAGTTCTTTAACAATGATATTGAAAAATGTTATAATGTAGTTAAGGCAGCGTTGGAAAGCGTTGAAAATCTCAAACATGCATTTGATATGGAGATTGGTATTTATACAGCACCCGAGAAGAAAGAACGCATGATTACAGACGAAGTTGAAGAAAGTAAAAATGCTATCATGTCTAAGTGTGAGTTATGGGTGGAAACTATTAACGAGTGTTTGGAAAAAGTAAACAGTCATTATAACCTTGACATTCGCGCACGTTTGCGGTATCCTAACAATAGAGGGGGTGACAAGAGTGAGAACGATTATACCAATAGCAACGTTGTATGAGTATGACAGTTCTATTTTTACAGATATTTATATAAAAGGTGTTTCAAAAGATCAACTTATTGAACACTTTTTGCTATCATATGGTGATTTGACTCCTGTTTATCAAGAACCCTCGTATTTAAGAAGATATGTTACAAGTGTAGCACGTTCTTTGCAATGGACTATTGACCACTTATGGGAAGTAACACAGCTTGAGTACAATCCAATAGAAAATTATGATAGAATGGAAAGTTGGGAAGATAAAGGCGGCGGCACTTTTCAGAAGGGAAAAGTAGATACAGAAGAAACGTTTAACAAGGGTGACATTACAACAAATTTTGGAAAAGTTACTGATAGTACACACAAAGTTGCGGCATTTAATTCAAGCGATCCAGAAGTTGCCAACACTGATAACACCACTGACAGCGGAAGTGATTCCCAGACGTTTGGCGCTGATTCCTCACATGGAAGTGTTACAAATGGTTTGGATGAATCAACAACAAAAGGAACACATGAGGGAAGAATACATGGAAACATTGGTGTTACTACTTCGCAACGAATGATGCAATCGGAAATTGATCTGACTACAGCTTACAATTTCCTTGATAAAGTTTGTGAGCTGTATGCAAATAGATTATTGATAGGAGTGTGGTAGAATGGAAATTATGAACGCAATTGCGCAAATTGCACAGATGGTTGGTGTGCCGTGTGTATGCCTTGGTGCTGTGATGTGGTATGTGAATGCGCTTGATGTGAGACAGCGAGAAGAAAGAAAAACATGGTACGAAAAGCATGACCAAGAGAGTTCAAAGTGGGTTGACGCACTGAATAATAACACAAAAGTTATTACAGAATTGTTAACAATTGTAAAAGAAAAGGAGAATTAAACTATGATTTATGACATTCCTGATAAGAACGTTACTTATATTGCTAAGGCTAGAGAGCTTTACAAAAACCGTGACAAGTACGCTTACCTTTACGGGGCGAAGGGGCAAAAATGTACTAATGAGGTTTTTGAGGCTTTATGGAATGCAGAGCCAAATTATTTTAAAAAGTACAACGCACAGCAGAAAGCACAAATTAAGGCTTTCTGTATGGGAAAGATATTGATTGATTGCAGCGGTTTTATCAATCTTGTTACTGGAAAATTTATGTATTCGACTGCCTATATAAACAGTTGCACAAATATAACAACTCCTGACAAGACTAAAGATGGAGATTTACTGTATACAACTTTTGGTGGTAAAGGCAGACACATAGGGCTTGACATAGGGCATGGTTTCTTTATGCACTGTGGAAAAGAGCTTGAGACAATTTCAATCGGTGTGATTGATGGATTTGGCTGGGAAAAAGGAGGTAGACTATGAAGCTAACGGTTAGAGGAAATGCTATTGAAGTTACATTTGATGCTAATGAGCCGCTTCAGTATGGTTATATAAGACTACCTGACGGTTATAGTTTTGAACAGATTACCCTTTTATCAGCGAATAATTGTTACCCCATTAATAATCTAAGCTCGCCCCTTCTAGGAAAAAGAACTTTTCCACCCGTTAACTCAAAATCACCATGCCAACTTAGATATGCGATTATTGATAGTACTAAAGCCGCTTCTTTTCGAGCTATAATAGAGAAATTTGGGCAAATACCAGATATCCACTATTTTGATAAAGAATTCGAACCAATTCTTGTAACAGGCGATGACGGTAAAGAGTATAACGTGATTCCATCAGATCAATTTAAGTAGGGGGTAGACAATGGCATTTTCTAATTTTCCGTATACGGACTTCCACAATTTAAATCTTGATTGGATTCTTGAAACGACTAAAGATTTGAATACAAAGTGGGACGATTATTACAAGCAATGGAATAAGTGGCAGCAAGATATACAAAACTACATTGATAATCTTGATTATATTGGTGCTATTGACGCATACCTTGACGGACTGAAAAACAGCGGTGAATTGTCGGATATTATTGATACATGGTTAACCAACTATGGATTGATTACAATTGGCGATTCATATGGGGAAGGGTACACACCTGACGGCATGGTTAAGCCGTGGTGTGATATTTTGCATGAGAAGTATTTTTCAGATGCTAAGTTCTATGTTAATAAAAGTTTGGGTGGCAGCGGTTTTGGTGCGAATACTCACTTTTCCGAGTTGCTGGCGCAAGCTATTGCTACACTGACTGATAAGCAAAAGAAACAGGTTAAGTATGTTGTTGTTGCAGGCGGTTGGAATGATCAATTTATTGCTTCTTCAACTGTCAACTCGGGCATCAAAGATGTTATAAATTTAATGTCACAGTTACCAAACGCAACACTATACATTGGATGGATTGCAACACCGATTATCGGATTTACCACCACCGCAAAACAAAAAGCGTATTATGAAGTTAAAACATTATACGAGACTTACTGGGGTAAGTATAAGTTTTTGAGTGGTGCTGATAGTGCTTTACGTTGGACTGGTGTATTAGCATCTGATAACATTCATCCTAACGCAAGTGGGCAAGCTTCAATTGCAGATATGATCTATAAGGCAATGGGTGGGTATGCGTCATGGAATCGAGTTGGCGAATTTGCACTTGATGGTACTGGTTGTACACTTAATGATTATAAGATGAATGTTGTGTTGACTAATACAAACGCTCATTGTAGCTTTAGGCATGTGGCGAGTTTCCTTGATCTGGCTTTCAAACCTGCAAAGAATTTCACAAGTGCCGCTGACAAGGTTATGAATCATAATCTTTCGTTTGTAAATGCGCAAAGTATTTGCAACTGCAATGCTATTATTCATGACAAATCTGGTTATCATCAATGCATGGCTGTTCTTACTATCAACCCGTATGATGCTACACAGTTAGATAGTGGTGCAATTTATCTCCGTTTGGTTGATATAAGCGGCAGTGGGTATGCTACTTTTACAAGTGTTGATGAGATTCAGTTGTATGGAGTAGAATTTAACATTCCTTTAAATTAAGAAAGAGAGGGTGCAAGCCCTCTCTTTTCTTATTTTCTTTCTATTGATATAACTGTAATATAGCTTACAAATGGCAATTTTGATATATATTCAATAGCATAATCACCTGCCTGTCTTGCGTTATATCCAATAGATTCCACATATTCAACATTGATATCGTCGCTATCTGTATTCAGAAAAGCGATTTCCACACAGTAAGTGGTCTTCATCGTTCTCATTTCTTTACTCCTTTTACACTGATTATTGTATAACGTTTAGTATCTGCAAAATCTTTAGAAAGTCTAAACTTTATTTTTGATTCAAAAGCTGTGTCAGCTTTACAAGTGAAAATACCATTTTCATTAGTATAATTATCATGATATTTTACAATATAGGTATACTCTTTTAATTCTTCGATATCTAATCTTGTAAAAGTCCAACCCATCCAGAGCACATTACAAGCGTAACTAAACGCTTCCGATATATTTTTAGCTTTAATAATATCACAGTCGTGGTAATAATCGTTATCGGTATCGAAGCCCCATACACCAATTGAATAGTTCATTTTAATACCCCTCTTACAAGAAAATCAAGTGATGCTTTTACTGTTTCCATAAGCTGAATCTCCGCTAATGTATCACTTGTTGCTGTACAATCGTAGATATAAGCATACATTTTCATAATGTCATTATGAAAAAGTGGTGTTTCTAGAATTTTATCTTTGCTTTCTTGCAAAAGTCTATTTTTCTTTAACTGTGTTAAATTATCCATGTTATTTCTCCTTTCTGTTTTTCCATCCAATTGTTTCAACATCCAATTTGTACACATTGGCATTTCCATAGTTTTTGCACTGATATGCAAGTGCACCTAGTTCATTACTGTACACATTATCTCCATTATAAGCGACTGCGTTATTATAAGCAAAAATTGTATATCCGCCGCCCTTGTGCTTATATAAGTTACACTCTAACGAATTTAACGTAGCAGTATGCCATGAACAGTTTTCATAATATGGAATATAAATTTTCATGTTAACACCTCACTTTTCAATCCAATATTGAATTGTCATAAACTTTGTAGAAGGCTTGCCTTTATAATAACTCGGGACTACTCTTACAAAACCTTTTCCATATCTGCCGTTATATGGGTGAATAGTTGTCAAATTAACATTCATATATCCGATTACCTCTGCCCACGTTACATATTTAAGATTGTGATTATATAACCAATCGCCAGTTGTTCTGCTATCTGCTACCATAATTGCTTTACCAATTGTGTTTCTGTTTTCGATTCCATATAGATTCATAATTCCTTCTTTCTTCCCGTATAGCCGTTAGAACAGCTATGTAATTACCATCTATTTCTATGCGCTGTAATATATGGAGTATATAAATATATAGTGTTTCTTCTAACCTCATCAAGCTTCCTCGCAATATATGAAAACCAGAACGCTTTTAAACGATTGTGTCGAATCAATTCATCACATTTTCTAATTACATATCTTTCTAAGACTTCAAACGAAATATGATTCTCACATTTGTATAAATTGCGAATACCATCTTTTAATATCTGGTTGATATCTAATACAAGCTTGCGCTTTTCGTCAAGCATATCAAAATCAATGTTGGCAAGTGTGGCAAGGCTAACATGATGCCATTCTGGATTGACGATTGAAGCATATCGTTTCCATGTTTGCTTACACCATTGTTCACCGCCACAACGATTTCCTTCTCTATCAGCCTGACACATTAAGCATTGCATAACATCAAGTACCGAGTGTTTAGTTTTTGTTACTTTAGCAGTCTGATAAGTGATATTATCATCTGCTATAATAGTATCTTTTATAGATTCTTCGCTAGGTTGTGTGACTGTTTCCGCATTGGTAGATTCACTATAGTCTGTTATAAGTCTTTCATATAAGTCTTTCATCGTTTTAAAATCATCAAAGTCATAACAACTTGTAATATGTGCTATTCCTCTATGGTCATGGATAAAAAGGCTACCACTAACACCTCTATACACATTTAAGTATACGTGATTTGATAATTCAACCTTGTATCGTCCGTCAAGTTGCTTTACAGATTTTACCTCTGTATTCATAATCTTTGCTACTTCTGTGAAAAACTTGTTATAGCTATTAACTCTCATAATTCCTCATTTCTGCTAGTCTTTCCTAGCTGTCTTTACTTTTCTTTCCTCTATGGTTATATTACTATAGCACTGTTAACACATTATGTCATAATTGTAAATAAATTGTTAACGATATATGTTTTAATTTATAAACGCTCTTATAGTTCATACGTTCGATTTATATTATTGTCTGACAACTTGTGGGGAACTTGCACATTGTATATTATATTTAAAAGGTATCTC
>OGIV01001362.1_pt1 | contig 14568 bp, 10 predicted proteins | sample 1571861 | NCBI WGS metagenome assembly OGIV01 (sample SAMEA2582099, study PRJEB24529) | metagenome | biome: Human gut stool | place: China | collected 2011 | reverse complement strand
TGTCGGGCATCCGGTATGCGGTGAATGCAACCTTGCATGACAACGAAGCCTCTTTTGCTTTCGATGAGAAATGTAAGGAGCAGGGCATCACCGTTATCCATGCTGTCAATCTTGGCAAGGCTGCCTTTCTCGCTGTAGAGAAACCGAATGGCTATCCATTCAGCGAAGTAGTGAAAAAAGGTTCGGATGATTTCCGGTGCTCACTGGGCAAGTATATCTCGCAGTACGGTATGTTCTGGCAGATGCCTGTGCCTTGGGTGGATGAAGCCATCAGGCATTATTCTGAGGAGTCTTTCCCGCAACTGGGCATCGGGGCATATATTGCCGCCGGTTATTGTGCCAACATTCTCGCGAACCTTGCGGAAGACAAGGAGGTGAAATACTTCCCCAAGTTTTATCTCTCGCCATTGCTGGAAGAGATATGATTGCTATTATATCATCTGATAGTTCGTGGCATGAAACAGCGCTTCGGCAATGTTCTTCACGCCAAGCTTGGCGAAAAGGTTGCGCTTGCAAGCCTTTATCGTATCCACCGACTTGCATAGTCGGTCGGCAATATCATTCATCGTGTAACCTTGGGCAGACAATCTCAAAACATCTCTCTCAGTCTCGCTCAAGGTTATGCCTTCTTTCTTTTCCCACTTATGGCGCAATGTGGAATATTCAAAATAGCTACGCTCACCATTCTTCTGCATGATGATGTGTCCCGGTTCATCGGTTGCTGCCAATGATACGGTGCAGAGGGCAAGCCAGACTCTTCCATCATCAGAAAGAAGTATCGGAGTGAGGTGATGATGAATCAATCGGCTATGTCTGCCATTGGTAAGATGAAAGTCGTACGAGATGGTATAGTCGAGGCGGTCGCCCACAGGCAATTCGTTGAAAAGATCAAAACCTTTCTAGTTCACTTCGAGCAGCATCTGCAGATCAGCATCCGGAACATGGTCTATATACATCTGATAGCCAGCCTCCATCAATTGCTCCGGTTCCAATCCGCAGAGATAAGCGAGGTTATCTGATGCATAGATGAAGTCCTGATGAAAATAATCGATGATATAGACGCACTGGTAGGTGCTGCGGGCAAAAGCCTTTGCCGCATTCACCAACAATTCTATCTTGTCATAATCTTCCTTGCTGATATATTCCACCTTATTGGAATGGAGGAAGAATTTTTCTGTTTCTTTATTCATAAGCTATACTGAATAGTATCCTTTCAGCTTGCAGGCGAGCCCCACATGCTCATTTGCCTGCAAAAGTACTGTATTTTCCGCAATTATAGCCCTACGACATGGTTTTTATTACACATCATTATATTCATGCTTTTTCCCATCATTATGCCGAAAAAGAAAAAAGCAGCTACGATTTGTCGTAACTGCCTTGCTCAATGTGGACCAGCTAGGGCTTGAACCTAGGACCTCCAGATTATGAGTCTGTTGCTCTAACCAACTGAGCTACAAGTCCAATGAATCAAAGATGATTCGTGTGTGCAAAATTACAAACTTTTTTTGAGATTTCCAAATGTATCGCAGATTTTTTAGAATACGAGACATTACTTTTGCTGCAGGCGCGTCTGATACACACGGAAAAGATGAAACCGCAAGACCCGAAAAGATAGGAAGCAGGTCGTCTGGGTATTGAAGGAAAAAGCCGCAAGCGAGGCATAGTTCCTGCTTGCGGCTTGATGGTTATTACTCAGTTCCCTTTAGCAAGGGAATAGTAGTCTTACTCGGCGGGAGTCGGCGTCTCCACAGAGGCCTCGTCCTGTTTCATTTCCTGGCTGGCGAAGTCGATGACGTTCTTACGATTGGCAACGATGCGGTCATGCTCCTCCTGAGATCCAACGATGAGCTTCTGCCACTGTCTCAAGCCCGTACCAGCCGGGATGAGGTGTCCACAGATGACATTCTCCTTCATACCCTCAAGGAGGTCGGACTTACCACGGATAGCAGCCTCGTTGAGTACCTTTGTGGTCTCCTGGAAGGAAGCGGCACTCATGAAGCTCTTCGTACCAAGGGCTGCACGGGTGATACCCTGGAGAACCTGCGTGGCCGTAGCAGAGCGCGTGTCGCGGACCTGTACCTGACGGAGGTCACGACGCTTCAGCATACTGTTCTCGTCGCGCAACTTGCGCACGGTGATGATCTGACCTACATAGAGCGATTCGGAGTCACCCTTGTCAGTGACCACCTTCTTACCCCAGATACGGTCGTTCTCAGCAGCAAAGTCGAGCTTGTCCACCAAATCCAACTCCAGGAAGGTGGTGTCGCCCGGATCGTTGATCTGTACCTTGCGCATCATCTGGCGAACGATGATCTCGAAGTGCTTGTCATTGATCTTCACACCCTGCAGACGGTACACATCCTGTACCTCGTTGACGATATACTCCTGAACAGCCGTGAGACCCTTGATGGCAAGGATATCGGCCGGCGTGATGACACCGTCAGAGAGTGGCGTGCCAGCACGCACAGCATCATGCTCCTGGACAAGGATCTGCTTGGAGAGGCTGACGAGATACTTGCGCTGCTCGCCCGTCTTCGACGTGACGATAATCTCGCGATTACCACGCTTCACCTTGCCCAACTCAACCTCGCCATCGATTTCGCTGACTACAGCAGGGTTGGACGGGTTGCGAGCCTCGAAAAGCTCCGTGACACGAGGCAGACCACCAGTGATATCACCAGCACCACCCACAGAACGCGGAATCTTGACCAACGTCTGACCCGTGGTGATGAGCGTACCCTCGGTGAGGGTCGTCTCCAAGTGACCACCCACAGGGAGGTTGTAAGATCCCAGGATATCGTTGGCGGCATAGTGACCATCGGCCTGCTTCTCAGCGTCCTCAGCCACAATATCGACCGTCGGTATGCGGTTCTTGTCCTTAGACTCGGTGATAATGCGTTCCATAAGACCCGTAGCTTCATCGGTCTCGGTACGGTAGGTGATGCCATCAACAACATCGCGCAGATGGATCTTACCCTTATACTCGCTGACGATGACTGCATTGAACGGGTCCCACTTACAGATCAAGTCGCCCTTCTTCACCTTGTCGCTCTGCTTGAAGTAGAGCGTGGCACCATAGGGGACATTCTCCGTCGAGAGCACGATGTTCGTATTGACATCGACAAAGCGGACCTCGCTCAGACGGCTGACGACCATGCGGCAAGCCTTCTCCTCATCATCAATGAAGGGAACAGTACGCAACTCGTCAAACTCCAGCTTGCAATCGTTCTTGGCTACAATCTTCGCATTGGCAGCGGCGTTACCAGCCACACCACCGGCGTGGAATGTACGGAGCGTAAGCTGGGTACCCGGCTCACCAATAGCCTGGGCGGCAATCACACCGACAGCCTCACCCAACTGCACCATACGGGCGGTAGCAAGGTTGCGGCCATAACACTTCATACAGACACCCTTCTGGCTCTCACAAGTGAGCACTGAGCGGATCTCGACCATCTCAATCGGAGATTCCTCGATGGCGCGCGCCTTGTCCTCTGTGATCTCCTCGCCAGCAGCCACGATGACCTCGTTGGTACTGGGATGAATCACGTCGTGGACGGAGACACGGCCCAGGATGCGCTCGGAGAGAGAAGAGATGACCTCATCACCGTTCTTCAAAGCACGACACTCTAGACCACGCAATGTGCCACAGTCCTCCTCGGTGATGATCACGTCGTGAGAGACATCGACCAGACGACGGGTGAGGTATCCAGCATCGGCTGTCTTCATAGCCGTATCAGCCAGACCCTTACGGGCACCATGGGATGCGATGAAGTATTCGAGCACGCTCATACCCTCCTTGAAGTTGGAGAGGATAGGATTCTCGATAATCTGTGCGCCCTCGGCACCAGCCTTCTGCGGCTTGGCCATCAGACCACGCATACCAGCGAGCTGGGCAATCTGGTCGGCAGAACCACGGGCTCCGGAGTCGAGCATCATATAGACGGCATTGAATCCCTGGTCAGCCTCGGTCATGTGCTTCATCACAGACTGCTTGAGGTTGTTGTTGACGTGGGTCCAAGCATCAATCACCTGGTTGTAGCGCTCCTTGTCAGTGATGAAACCCATACCGTAGTTGGCACGCACCTGATCGACCTCATCCTGACCCTTCTGCACGATCGCTTCCTTCTCATCAGGCACGATAATGTCGTCGAGGTTGAAAGAGAGACCTGCCAGGTAAGCCATACGATAACCGAGGTTTTTGATACCATCAAGGAACTCGCAGGCGCGGGCCATACCGACAGCTTTGATCACGTCGGCGATCAAGCCGCGGAGACTCTTCTTGGAGATGATACCATTGAAATAGCCGATCTCATCCGGCACGATCTGGTTGACGATGATACGACCTACGGAAGTCTCTACCATTCGGTCGGTGAGCACACCATCGACAAGGTCCTTCACGCGGACGTTGACCTTGGCATGGAGATCGCACTTGCCCTCGTTACGGGCAATGAGGGCCTCCTCAGGACCATAGAAAGTGAGTCCTTCGCCGAGTGCACCCGGACGCAGTTTCGTGATATAATAGAGACCAAGCACCATATCCTGCGAAGGAACGGTGATAGGAGCACCATTGGCCGGGTTGAGGATGTTGTGGCTCTGGAGCATCAACATCTGTGCCTCCAGGACAGCCTCGTTGCTCAAAGGCAAGTGGACAGCCATCTGGTCGCCATCGAAATCTGCATTGAAAGCCGTACAAGCCAGCGGGTGGAGCTGGATAGCCTTACCCTCGATGAGCTTCGGCTGGAAAGCCTGGATACCGAGACGGTGGAGCGTCGGTGCACGGTTGAGGAGCACAGGGTGGCCCTTCATCACGTTCTCGAGGATGTCCCAGATGACAGACTCGCGGCGATCCACAATCTTCTTCGCGCTTTTCACCGTCTTGACGATTCCGCGTTCAATGAGCTTGCGGATGATAAACGGCTTGTAGAGCTCGGCAGCCATCAGGGTCGGCAGACCGCACTCTCCCATCTTCAACTCCGGACCGACGACGATCACCGAACGGGCAGAATAGTCCACACGCTTACCGAGCAAGTTCTGACGGAAACGACCCTGCTTACCCTTCAGCGAGTCGGAAAGCGACTTCAGCGGACGGTTGCTCTCACTCTTGACGGCAGACGACTTACGGGAGTTGTCAAACAAGGAGTCAACAGCCTCCTGCAGCATACGCTTCTCGTTGCGGAGGATCACCTCAGGGGCCTTGATCTCCATCAGTCGCTTCAAGCGGTTGTTGCGAATGATGACACGACGATAGAGGTCGTTGAGGTCGGAAGTGGCAAAACGACCACCATCAAGGGGAACAAGCGGGCGCAGGTCAGGAGGCGTGACAGGGACGATCTTCATGATCATCCACTCCGGACGGTTGATGCCCTTCGACTGATTGAAAGCATTGACAACCTGCAGACGCTTCAAGGCCTCCGTCTTGCGCTGCTGGCTAGAGTCGTTGGCAGCACGCTCACGCAACTCACCAGCAAGAAGGTCAAGACCCGTCACACCATTGACATCCTCACGAGACAGCTCGCAGAGGAGATCGTAGATAGCCTCCGCACCCATCTTGGCGATAAACTTCTTGGGGTCATCGTCGGGCAGGAGCTCATTGGTCTCGGGCAACTTGTTGTCAACTATATTGATGTACTCATCCTCGCTGAGCAAGTCGAGTTTCGTGGAACCGTTAAGCGGTTCGTCGTTGGCATCCTTCATGCCCTCGACCACACCCGGCTGGATGACGATATACTTCTCGTAGTAGATGACCTGCTCCAGTTTTTTGGTAGGCAGACCCAACAGATAACCGATCTTGTTGGGAAGGCTGCGGAAATACCAAATATGGGCTACGGGCACGACCAACTCAATATGGCCGGCGCGCTCACGACGCACCTTCTTCTCCGTCACCTCGACACCACAACGGTCGCAGACGATTCCTTTATAACGGATACGCTTGTACTTGCCACAGGCACACTCATAGTCCTTCGTCGGACCGAAGATGCGCTCGCAGAACAGACCGTCGCGCTCGGGCTTATATGTACGGTAGTTGATGGTCTCCGGCTTCGTCACCTCACCATAGGAGTTTTCCAAAATCTCCTCAGGAGAAGCGAGGCCGATGGTAATCTTCGAGAAATTACTCTTAACTTTATTGTCTCTTTTAAAAGCCATGTTCTACTTTCTGTATTTGGGGTGTACTTTAATCCAGTTTGATGCTCAGTCCAAGGCCGCGAAGCTCATGGAGCAGGACGTTGAGCGACTCGGGGATACCCGGCGTAGGCATCGGGTCGCCCTTGACGATGGCCTCATAGGCCTTGGAACGTCCCACGACGTCATCAGACTTGACGGTAAGAATCTCTTGCAGCACATGGGATGCGCCAAAGGCCTCGATGGCCCAGACCTCCATCTCTCCGAAGCGCTGTCCACCAAATTGAGCCTTACCACCGAGCGGCTGCTGGGTAATCATACTGTACGGACCAATGGAGCGGGCGTGCATCTTGTCCTCGACCATGTGGCCGAGCTTCAGGAAGTAAGTGATGCCCACCGTGGCCGGCTGGTCGAAGCGCTCACCCGTCTCGCCATCGTAGATATAGGTGGAGCAGAGGTTGGGGAGTCCGGCCTTGTCGGTCCACTCCTTCAAGTCCTCCAGCTTGGCACCATCGAAGATCGGGGTGGCAAACTTCACGCCCAGGCGCTTTCCTGCGGCACCGAGAATAGCCTCGAAGATCTGTCCGAGGTTCATACGCGAAGGCACACCCATCGGGTTGAGGACCAAGTCCACGGGACGACCATCCTCGAGGAACGGCATGTCCTCCATGCGCACGACCTTGGAGACGATACCCTTATTACCGTGACGACCGGCGAGCTTATCACCGACCTGGATCTTACGCTTCTTGGCAATATATACCTTGGCGGTCTGGAGCACACCTGAGGGCAGCTCGTCGCCAATGGTGATAGCAAACTTGCGACGCTTCATCTCTGCGTCGAGTTGCTTGTACTTACGGATATAGTTCATGATGAGGCGCTGGATGAGCGAGTTGGTGTGCTCGTCGTCCGTCCATCCGCTACTCTGGATGCCCTCATAATCGAGGTTCTTCAGCGCAGCCATCGTAAACTTGTTGCCCTTGGTGATGATCTCGGCATTGGAGTAGTCCTTTACGCCCTGGCTAACCATGTCCTCAGTCAGCTCCAGCAACTTCTCCACGAGAATATCCTTCAGGTCCTCGTTCTTGGCCTCATACTCCTCGTCGATCTTCAGCAGCGTCTGGCGATCCAGGCGCTTGCTCTCCGTCGTCTTAGTTGCACGAGAGAAGAGTTTCTTGTCGATGACGACACCACTGAGCGACGGATTGGCCTTCAATGAGGTATCCTTGACGTCACCGGCCTTGTCGCCAAAGATGGCGCGGAGCAACTTCTCCTCCGGCGACGGGTCGCTCTCACCCTTCGGGGAGATCTTACCGATCATGATGTCACCTGGCTCCACACGAGCACCGACGCGGATCACACCATTCTCATCGAGGTCCTTGGTAGCCTCCTCGCTGACATTGGGGATATCGTTGGTAAACTCCTCCACACCGCGCTTCGTGTCGCGGACTTCCAGAGAATACTCATCGACATGGACAGAGGTGAGCACGTCGTCGCGCACCATACGCTCTGAGATAACGACGGCATCCTCGTAGTTGTAACCCTTCCAAGGCATGTAGGCGACCAGGAGGTTACGACCCAATGCGAGCTCACCATTCTCAGTGGCGTAGCCCTCGGTGAGGATGTCTCCCTTCTTCACGCGCTGTCCCTTGTTGCAGATAGGACGAAGGTCGATGACCATGTTCTGGTTCGTGCGGCGGAACTTCGGAATGCGGTACTCCTTCAGTGCCGGTTCGAAGCTGACGAACTCATCATCCTCGGAGCGGTCGTAGAGGATACGAATGGTCGTGGCATCGACATACTCGATGACACCCTCGCCCTCGGCGGTGATCATCGTGCGAGAATCTTCGCAGACCTGCTTCTCCAGACCAGTACCGACAATCGGCGCATCGTTGTGCAGCAATGGCACGGCCTGGCGCATCATGTTACATCCCATCAGTGCACGGTGACCGTCATCATGCTCCAAGAAGGGGATAAGACCTGCCGAGACAGAAGCGATCTGCTGCGGAGCAACGTCCATGAGTGACACCTGATCAGGCGTGACGACAGGATAGTCGGCATCCTGACGACACTTCACGTAGTCGCGGATGAAACTGCCATCCTCCTTGAGCGGGGCATTGCCCTGACCGATGATTTTCTCCTCCTCCTCCTCAGCGGTGAGATAGACCACGTGGTCGTTGTCCATATCAACCTTGCTATCGACAACGCTGCGATACGGCGTGACGATGAAGCCCAGGTCGTTGATCTTGGCATAGAGACAGAGCGAGGAAATCAGACCGATGTTCGGGCCTTCAGGAGACTCGATTGGGCAAAGGCGACCATAGTGGGTATAGTGAACGTCACGGACCTCGAAACCTGCACGCTCACGGGAGAGACCGCCAGGACCCAGTGCGGAGAGACGGCGCTTGTGCGTCACCTCGGCAAGGGGGTTGGTCTGGTCCATAAACTGGCTCAGCGGATTCGTACCGAAGAACGAGTTGATGACAGAAGAGATGGTCTTGGCGTTGATGAGGTCCGTCGGCTGGAACACCTCGTTGTCGCGCACGTTCATACGCTCACGGATGGTACGGGCCATACGAGCCAAACCGATAGAGAACTGGTTGGCAAGTTGCTCTCCCACCGTACGGACACGGCGGTTGGAAAGGTGGTCGATATCATCCACGGTCGCATTGGAGTTGATCAACTTGATGAGATACTTGATGATCTCAATAATATCCTCCTTCGTCAGGACGCGGACATCTGAATCGGTGGTCAGGCCGAGCTTCTTGTTGATACGATAGCGGCCTACCTCGCCCAAGTCATAACGCTTGTCAGAGAAGAAAAGGTTCTGGAATACCTCACGCGCACTGGCATCGTCGGCAGCATCGGCATTGCGAAGCTGACGATAGATGTAGTTGACGGCCTCGATCTCAGAGTGGCTCGGGTCCTTCTGCAAGGTATTGAAGATGATGGAATACTTATTGGCCATCTCCTCGTCCTTATGAAGCAGGATGGAAGACACACCACTCTCGAGAATGGCGTCAATATTGTCGGCAGTCAACTCAGTTTCACGTTCGACAACGATCTCGTTGCGCTCGATGGAAACAACCTCACCCGTATCCTCGTCGGCGAAATCCTCATTCCACGTCTTCATGACATTACCAGCCAACTTGCGGCCAATGGCATCCTTCAAATTCTTCTTAGTGACCTTCACGTCCTCGCAGAGGTCGAAGATCTGGAGAATGTCCTTATCAGTCTCATAACCGATAGCACGAAGCATCGTCGTGACGGGCAACTTCTTCTTACGGTCGATGTAAGCAAACATCACGTTGTTGATATCCGTAGAGAACTCGATCCAAGAACCCTTGAAAGGAATGATACGTGCGCTATAAAGCATCGTACCATTGGCATGCTGGCCCTGGCCGAAGAACACACCCGGGGAACGATGGAGCTGGGAGACGACCACACGCTCGGCACCATTGATGACAAACGTACCGTTGGCCGTCATATAGGGAATCGTACCCAGGAATACATCCTGGATAAAAGTGCCAAAGTCCTCGTGATCGGGATCCGTACAATAAAGTTTCATTTTGGCCTTCAAGGGCACACTATAGGTAAGTCCCCTCTCCAGGCACTCAGCGATGGTATAACGCGGTGGGTCTATGAAATAATCGAGAAACTCAAGGACGAAGTTGTTGCGCGTGTCCGTGATAGGGAAGTTTTCCGCGAACACCTTATAAAGTCCATCATTCTTACGCTCCTCGGGCGGTGTGTCCAGTTGCAAGAAGTCTGAGAAGGACTTCAGCTGCACGTCAAGGAAATCGGGGTAAGGATAGGGATTCTTGACAGAGGCAAAGTTGACACGATTATTGATGATCTTTGTTGCCATATAATGTTTGAAATCTTATTGAATACGTCACAAGGACAATGATTGAGCAGACGCCCAAAAATATAGAAAGACATAAAATGGTTAGGACTCACCGACTGGGCAAATCCTAACCATTATAGCTTTTTCCAGAAAATCTGGAAATGAATTAGCAAATATTACTTGAGCTCAACCTTAGCGCCCTCAGCCTCGATAGCCTTCTTCAGGTTCTCAGCCTCGTCCTTTGACAAGCCCTCCTTCAGGGTAGAAGGAGCACCGTCAACGAGATCCTTAGCCTCCTTCAGGCCAAGACCACAAGCCTCCTTAACGGCCTTGACGACCTTCAGCTTGTTAGCGCCGACCTCGGCGAGAACTACGTTGAACTCAGACTTCTCCTCCTCAGCGGGAGCAGCACCAGCGGCGGCGGGACCAGCAACAGCAACAGCTGCAGCAGCCGGCTCAATTCCGTACTCGTCCTTCAGGACAGTTGCCAACTCGTTTACTTCTTTCACAGTGAGGTTTACCAACTCCTCTGCAATAGCTTTGATATCTGCCATTTTATTTTAATTTTTATTTTTTCTTAATTTATGAAAATGTTTTGACTTTAAATCGGTCTTTTCTTGTTATTAAAACCGTGATTACTCAGGACGCTCGCCTAAAGTCTTCAGCACACCATGGATGGTGTTTGCACCTGATTGGAGAGCAGAGACAACATTCTTCGCCGGAGACTGCAGCAGAGCCACAACATCGGCGATAAGCTCGTTCTTGCTCTTGAGAGCTGCCAGCTCATCGAGTTTGTCAGCACCTACGAAGATGCTCTCCTCGGCGTAAGCAGCCTTCAATGCAGGGATACCCTGCTTCGTGTAGTCCTTCAGCAGCTTGGCTGGCGTGTTGGCAACTTCCGAGAAAAGGACAGCCGTATTGCCAGTAAGTGCAGAATAGAGACCTTCGTAATCAACCTCTGATGCCTCGAAAGCCTTGTGGAGAAGCGTGTTCTTCACAACGACCATTTTGATCTCGCTCTTGAAGCACTTGCGACGAAGATTGCTCGTGTCCTCAGCATTCAAACCCGTCACATCGACGAGGTAGAAATGAGGATACTGCTTCAGCTTCTCGCCAAGCTCGGTGATGATAGTATCTTTTACTTCTTTCTTCATTGTTTCTTGCTTTTAGCGTTACTCTGCCTGCTTCGTGTCGATTCTGACACCCGGGCTCATGGTGGAAGACATAAAGATACTCTTGATGTAAGTGCCCTTAGCAGCAGCCGGCTTCAGCTTGACAACCGTTGAGAGGAACTCACGAGCGTTGCCAGCGATCTGATCTGCAGACATGCTTGCCTTACCGATGGAAGTATGAATGATACCAGCCTTATCGACCTTGAAATCAATCTTACCCTGCTTGACCTCCTTGACGGCGGTAGCAACATCCATGGTAACAGTACCACTCTTGGGGTTAGGCATCAAACCACGGGGACCGAGGACGCGGCCCAAAGGACCAACCTTACCCATGCAGGAAGGCATCGTGATGATCACATCGACATCCGTCCATCCACCCTTGATTTTCTCAATATACTCATCGAGACCTACATAATCAGCACCAGCCTCCTTTGCAGCTGCCTCCTGATCGGGGGTGCAAAGACAAAGCACGCGCGTCACCTTTCCAGTACCATAGGGAAGCGAAACTACACCGCGTACCATCTGGTTGGCCTTGCGAGGATCTACGCCGAGACGTACATCAATGTCGAGGGAAGCATCAAACTTGACCTTGGTCATATCCTTGATCAGCTGAGCTGCCTCATCCAAAGTGTATGCCTTCCCTGCTTCAATCTTGTCGGCCACTGATTTTTGATACTTTGTCAGTTTACTCATCTTAATTGAAGTTTATTATTTATTCTCCAGGGAAGTCCCCTTTTACAGTGATACCCATACTGCGAGCAGTACCAGCAATCAGACGCATAGCTGACTCGATGGTAAAGCAATTCAGGTCGGGCATCTTATCCTCAGCAATGGCGCGAACCTGTTCCCAGGTCACGCTCGCAACCTTCTTGCGGTTAGGCTCGCCGCTACCCTTCTTGCCTTTGGCGGCTTCGAGCAACTGCACAGCTGCGGGAGGCGTCTTGATGACAAAGCTGAAAGACTTATCCGTGTAGTAAGTGATTACGACAGGAAGCACCTTGCCAGCCTTGTTCTGGGTGCGGGCATTGAACTCCTTGCAAAATCCCATGATATTGATACCCTTGGAACCCAGAGCAGGACCAACGGGGGGAGAAGGATTCGCTGCACCACCTTTAATCTGTAATTTGATTAATCCAGCAACTTCTTTAGCCATTTCTTCTTGTGAATATTAAATGATTCAATATGGAAAGAGAGAACAACATCCGTAACAATGCTTATTCTTCTTTCGCCACTTGCATAAAACTAAGTTCCAAAGGATTCTGACGTCCGAATATCATGACCATTACCTTCAGTTTACGCTTCTCAGCATTCACCTCTTCGATGATACCGTGGAAACCACTGAACGGTCCATCAGTCACCTTCACACTCTCACCCACCTCGTACGGCATCTCTGTAGCCTCTTGGACCTCAGACTCCTCGACAGTGCCAAGAAGTCTATTAAGTTCTGCCTTGCGAACGGGAGAAGGGTGCTCAGTTCCACCAAGGAAACCAAGAACATTAGGCATAAACCTCAAAGCTGCAGCTACTTCGCGAGTAAGATTGGCTTCTACGAGGACATAACCAGGGAGACTCATTCTCTCGGTCACATACCGCTTACCATCTCTCACGGTAGCATGCTTCTCCATAGGTATCAATACCTGTGACACATGTTCTGCCAGCTTTGCGTTATGTCCCAATTCAGCATCGATGTATTCTTTCACCTTTGCCTCCTTGCCACTGATAGCGCGAAGCACATACCATTTCATTTCTGTTCCAGCCATCTCTTTGATGAAACTTTATCCAGGATAGACGAACTTCATAACAGTCTCGGACACAAAATCCATGGCCCACACAACCAACGCAATGACAAGGGAAGCAGATAAAACTATCATTGCACTGTGCGTAAGCTGGGCCCGACTTGGCCAAGTAGTCTTATGCGCAAGTTCATCGTAACAAGCCTTGCAGGAATTTACTATTGTTTGAAATACCTTAGACATAGTTTTATTCGTTAGCACGGGTTGGAGGGCTCGAACCCCCGACACCTGGTTTTGGAGACCAGTGCTCTACCAACTGAGCTAAACCCGTAGAAATTCCCCACCCCGAAGAGCGGGGAATTATTATCTGTTGAAGATTTACTTCACGTCGTCAAGGATTGAAGTGATCTGACCTGAGCCGACCGTGCGACCACCCTCGCGGATAGCGAAACGGAGACCCTCATTCAGAGCGACCTTGTAGATGAGCTCAACCTCGATCTCAACGTTGTCACCAGGCATCACCATGTCAACACCCTCGGGGAGCTTGATCTCACCCGTGCAGTCCATCGTGCGGAGATAGAACTGAGGACGATACTTGTTGCCGAACGGAGTGTGACGGCCACCCTCTTCCTTCTTCAAAACGTAGATGGAAGCCTTGAAGTGATCGTGCGGAGTGATAGCACCCGGGTGGACAACCACCATACCACGCTTCACCTCGTTCTTATCGATACCACGGAGGAGCAGACCGACGTTATCACCAGCCTCACCCTCGGGCAGAGTCTTGCGGAACATCTCGACACCCGTGATAACAGACTTCTTGTCCTCACCAAGACCGAGCAGCTGAACCTCATCACCGATGTGGCACTTACCAGTCTCGATACGACCCGTAGCAACAGTACCACGACCCGTGATAGAGAACACATCCTCGACCGGCATCAAGAAGGGCTTATCGACCTCGCGCATCGGCTCCTCGATCCACTCATCGACAGTGTCCATCAGCTCGACAACCTTGTCAACCCACTTGTCGACACCATTGAGAGCACCGAGAGCAGAGCCACGAATAATAGGAGTATCCTCCTCATAACCGTACTGCTCGAGGATCTCACGAACCTCCATCTCAACGAGGTCAAGCATCTCCTCGTCATCAACGAGGTCACACTTGTTCAGGAAAACGACCAAGCGCGGCACGTTTACCTGGCGAGCCAACAGCACGTGCTCACGTGTCTGGGGCATAGGACCGTCGGTAGCGGCAACAACGAGGATAGCACCGTCCATCTGAGCAGCACCAGTAACCATGTTCTTCACATAGTCGGCGTGACCCGGGCAGTCTACGTGTGCGTAGTGACGCTTGTTGGTCTCATACTCGATATGTGCGGAGTTAATGGTGATACCACGCTCTTTCTCCTCAGGAGCGTTATCAATCTGATCGAAAGACTTAACATCCTCACCGGTGCCCAAGCGCTCGTGGAGCACGAGGGAGATGGCGGCGGTCAGCGTAGTCTTGCCGTGGTCAACGTGACCAATCGTACCAATGTTTACGTGCGGTTTGGTGCGCACGAATTCTGCTTTAGCCATAGCTTTCCTTTATTTTATTTAAATGAATAATCTTTTGTGCTTTTATCTGCTTCACACACAATCGCCAAAAGAGCTGTAACTGAGAGTTGAACTCAGGACCTCTTCCTTACCAAGGAAGTGCTCT
>OGIV01001357.1_pt1 | contig 14606 bp, 15 predicted proteins | sample 1571861 | NCBI WGS metagenome assembly OGIV01 (sample SAMEA2582099, study PRJEB24529) | metagenome | biome: Human gut stool | place: China | collected 2011 | reverse complement strand
GATGATAGAGGCACAATGTATTTCGGCAACAACGATGGCATGCTTATCTATGACGTCTAGTGTTCGCTCAATCCTTGGTGATTATGGTACTGTGTATTTGAACGAATACCAACCCACCAATACACCCGTGATGTGTTGTTTTCAACAGAATAAGAATCTTCCCAACATTTTAAAATAAGAGAGTATTTATCCCACTGACCACTACTAATTTGTATTCCACCACTAAATTCCGCCATTCAATCACCCTACTTTCTTGAAATCTAAAGAGCCATTAGCTCTTGGAACGAATCCAAATGCACCAACTTTTAAAGACTGCGTAAATTGTCCATCTGTAATGTACATTGTTTGATCGTTTATATACGTTACCTTTGCACCATTCTTTTGAATCGACCATTCTTGGTTTGTGATTTTAGTTTTAAATGCACTGTCTGATTTACCTAAAGTTAATGCGTCATTATCAAACGACATATAACTGTTTACGTTGTCTGTGGTTTGTTTCAAACCATCTAATCTTCCATTCACACTGCTGATTTGACCATTCATTTCATTTTTAGCATCGGTTACTGATTGGTTGATTGACCATGTAAAGTCCTTCTTTGTTTGAGTAAACTGAGTAGATACTTCTTCTTTATAATGATTCAAAGCCAAATTTGATACATAAGTTTCAGAAACTTTTGAAGTTATTTCATTTGCCTTAGTCTCAATAGCAGACTGTCGCTCAGTACGTTCTGTATTGATTGCTTCATCGACATCTTCAGGAGCTGGAGTCCAATCTGTGGCTTTGTTGCCTTCTTCAAGTTTTTCCCATTTAACTGAAACTGTTCCCTTTCCACTCCCACTGAACATTCTTGGAATAATCACAGAACGTGCACTATTACCGCCTTTTGGAATTGTGTATGTAACCCAATATTTTGTTAAAACAGTTGACAAAGTAAAATCACATAGTCCATCAGTATTAGCGCCAACTTGTCCTTGGCTACCAACAACATGTGTTATATTAGACGGATTGTAAAAATGTACTCGTATAACATCTCCTGCTGATGTTGATTTAGCCCAAAATGACAATGTATAAGTATCTCCATTTAAAGGAATAGAAGTAACCCAATTACATTGATCAACAGAATTAGATGAAGGATATGAATATGTTTGTTCTACACTATGACTATTTTTTAATAAATTCCTACCGCCAATTTGTAGATTATCAACCTTATTACTAGTTTCAGTAATCGACTTTGCTTGTAATTTAATAGCATCGGAATTTTGTTCAATTGCAGTTGTGTTAGAAGTAACTTTATTCGTTAAATCTGCTAAATCTTTCTGAGCTTGTTCTGCTTTCTGTTTTGCATCATCTGCCGCTCCTTGAGCTGCTTTTGCATTATTGATTGCCGTAGTTGCGTTGCCTTGAGCCTTAGTTGCATCAGACTGAGCTTTCTGTACTGCAGTTTCTGCATTTGTTAAACGAGTTTTAGCGCTTGCAATTTCTGATTCACTTGCATCAACTCTACCAGTTACTGTTTCTAGATTAGCTTTTGCATCCGCTAATTCCTTGTTAGCATTGTCTAAATTTGATTGAGCACTGTCTGCCTTTTGTTTAGCTTCATCTGCTAAAGTTTGAGCACTCTGAGCATTTGTAACTGCTTGATTTGCAGTCGCTTGAGCTTGAGTTGCTTTCTTTGTTGCATCAGCGATATCTAACTGAGCTTGCGTTGTATCTGATTGTAACTTTTCAATAGATGTAGCTTGAGTTGTAATTGAATCGGCATTTTGTTTAATCTTGGTATTTAAGCTACCTTCAATGCTTGTTAAATCACTCTTAGAAGCATAAGTTTGAGAAACTGTAGTCGATAACTCACCGACTTTCTTTTCAATCTCAGTTGAAACATCTGCATGAATCGTTTTTGATTCGTTTGTTAAATCAAATTTGGTTGCATATGTTTCTTTAACAGTAGCAATTTCACTTGCGTTTGCGTTGGCTTTATCCACTGCATCTTGAATCTGTTGCTTTGAATCGGTGATATCACCTTTAATTGCATCAATCTGTTGTTGAGCTTTACCAGTACTAGTATTTGCATCTTGTGCTAGTTGCTTAGCCTCGCTTGATTGAGTGTTAGCGGTATTAGCTAATTCATTCGCTTTACTTGCTGCCGTTTGAGCTTGCGTTGCTTTATCAACTGCTTCTTTAGATTGATTGTTAGCTTGAGATACTTGAGTATGAATCTCACCGATCTTTGAATCAATCTCATTCCATGTGTTGTCAAATATAGCTTTCGTGTACTTGATTTCACTTGGATTTGCATACGTACATTTCCAACGTTTCCAAAGGAACTTATCACTTTGATAAACCACATTACCAACAAACCACTCACCGCCGACTAATTCGGTTTGTGATGTTGAATAATAGAACTGTTCCTCGGCACTTATGAACGACTGGCCATCTTCACCTTTAATTACAGACCATCGGTATTTTGTTGGGTCCTCAGAACCATATTGTTTTGAATTTACGATTTGAGTCTGTTAAACTAAAATCCACACGACCATCTGAACTGTTTGCATAGGCAATATGTACATATGCGCTTGTTCCATTCTGACCATCTTGTAGTCGCATTACAGTGACTTCTGCACTTGCTTTAAGTATTTCACCACTCATTGCTTTAAATCGATATACGGCCTTATCTGTGAAGTCTGAAGCATTGACTGTGATTGTTTGACTCGTTGATAACCTCTCATCATCTTTATACCAAATAATCGAATACTTAGATGTGATATCAACACCATCATCCTTTACCAATGCAGTCAAATTAGTTAAATCTGAATCTGCCTTAAATAGAACTCCATTTGAAGATACGATTGAGCCTTCATAAACTTTCTTTAACTCAATCATCTTGTTCATTTCTGAAATAAGAGCCGAACTAATCTGTGATTGTTTTTCTTCAAAGTTATCAAAAATTGTCTTGCACTTTTCTGAATCAGTGAAACAAATCTCTTGTTCTGTGATTCGTGCTTCTAAATACAACGTAGGACTATACTCTGCATCTTCAATCGTGAACGTATCGCCGATATCCGCATCAATATATGCATCTACATCATATGTAACTTTAGGAACACAATTCTTTTTCAATTGAGCTAGTGCTTGACCGTATAATGTCTCAACATTTTCAGTTTCATAAGACCAAATTTGCACTGCGTACATATCGTTTGAATGATTTGTTAATAACGTACTAGGAAATCTATCTCTAGATTGAGGTGCAAGTATATTGTTACCTTGAACTTTATACAAAATATTTCCATTTGAATCTTTTACAACACGGCCACTAATCGAGTTAAGTTGTAATCCATTTGTTCCTGTAGGTCTGATTGCAGTGTATAGCTCAGTAATATCACTTGTTTTAATGATTCCATACACATCATTTGGATATCTCAGTATTGTACTGCGCTTGTCACTTCCCATTCCTTGAATGGAATCTGAATGTGCTCTGTAAATATTCAACACAAAATTCTTCAAAGAATAATCATCATTCAATTGAGTTACGAACTCTAATTCTGCATCAAATACATTTGCAATTGAATACAATCGAGCTAGTACAGTATCGCTACCAGTCCACTCATGTGTGATACGTTTGTCTGATACCTCATTTTTGCCAATTACGAACGATTTCTCAAATCCATACGCATTTACATATTCTGCAAATGACATAGCTCTAGGAGCTTTATAAGCATCTACATATTCATTCGTTAATTCAAGGCAAAGACCGTAGGCGGTAACAGTTGTTGTGTCACCACCTTTTTCAACATTCATGATTGTTAAATAATAGCCTTTGTTTTTTCTTGTAAAGCTAAGCCTATTTCCTTCAACTAAAAAGACTGCATCATCATGTGCAGTCAATGTAGTGAATTCAAATGTATATGCTGAGCCTTTCAAATATGTATGCAATGTTTCATCAAAGTAATGCATTGCGCTAGGTACTGTGTTGTCTAAAAAAGCTAGAACCTTATCGTAAGGAGTTAATATTGCTATTCTTATTTGTTCCATTATAACCATGCCTCCCTTATTCTAGCTTTCACTGTCGGCTTCGATTTTGACCAACTTGAGCACGTAGTCTTGATCTCTGTAGTTCCTACCGGTGCTTTAAAATATTTAGTTCCTAGCACCTCATCTTGAGGCCTAGCCATTCCATTCACATAAACGTGAGATGATTTTCCGTCAATCGTGATTTTAGTTCCACTTGGATATCTGTTTGGTATATCTCTCCATTTCGAAACATTGTTCTTTGTGAAGTTTATTACATCAAACCCCATCATGCCCATCAATTGGTTTCCACCTCTATCACCCCATTGTTTAAATGCAACCTGAATCTTGGTGCACTTCATGTTTACAATCTCTGGAATGTAGTAGTCGTGATATCCTCCCCAGTAGAAGAAGCGAATGTTTCCTCCCTCTTTTAGAATATCGCAATGACCCCAGTCCCAATACCATGGATTTTGCGTGTGTAAATGTGAAGTAGTGTATGAGAACTCTCTTAACATTTTACCGTTCGCCCAAAACTCATAATGTCCTGTATTACCTACTGTATCTGTCTTGTACCAGTTACAACCGCAAATCAATTTATTATCTGCTGTTAAGAAGTTGATACACATTTCACCAGTTTGACCCATCAAACTCGCATAGAATATCAAATGAAAATAACAATAGAAGTTCTGAGATCCACTTGAATCTCCATTTGAATCTGCAGGTATTACCAATGTTCTTAATCCACCACTAGCATTTCCTTTTTTTGCTCCAACCGTTCCAAAACCTAGAAAGTTTTGACCAAACCAACTTTTTTTTGCACAAGTTCCATTAGCACCAAATTGTGGATGCATTACATCTGTTCCATCAGTATCATCCGCACAATTGTAAAAATTGTTGATATTAACTAAATGTTCACTCTGTTGATATGATTCAGAATCTAATTCTTCAATCTTTCCATATTGCATGACACCTTCAGTTGATACGATACCAATATATCCGGTTTCAGATGTTGTCTGAACCTCATAATCAATACTTACAGGTACAGTTCCTTCATTGACAATGTTCAATACTCCATCAGTAGCAGTAAATTCTTTTTCTGTGGATGAATATTTCCTAGGGTCTGAGCAATAGATTTCGATTTCACCGATCACGTTATTACTTCCACCATCAACTTGTGTATTAGATGTCTTAGTTCCAATAAAATACCTGTCACTTTCATCATTAAAAATTACTTTTACTTGCTCACCACTCAACAATTTATTCATCTTGTTGTAAGCTTCTCGAAATTCTCTGCTTCCTCTAGCTCTCAACTGGTACCTAACAGTAATCGTTCTTGCAGGAGTCGTTTTATATCTGTAATAAGAACCATCCATTCCATCAATTTCAGTATGTTTTACTTCTGATTCCATCAACTCACGTCCTGTTACAGAAAGCGTACGATATCCATCTATTTCATTTTCTAAATATACGCCATTATATGACATGGCTTCTGTCGGTAGGTTAGTACCGACGATGCCACTATTTATTGTATTTACGAATGGATACATTATCTGTTACCTCGCAATCTCTCATTGAATTTTGAATGTCTGTTAATCTCATTCTGATTTGCTCTGTATGTTGCACGTGCGAATTCACGATCATTAATGTAAAGTGGTGTTTCGACTGTTAATTGAGCGTTGCTAGTGTAATCGTATTCTGCGTTCATATCACTCACAATGCCTCCAAAAGCCATTTTAGGAGCACTCATCATAGGAAGATAGAATAAATCCTCTGAAGCTCTTTTTGCGTCAGAATACATAGATTTAATACCTAGAACAAAACCTTTGCCAATCCACATACCATCTTTCTTAGTAACTTTAGAAGGTGATCCAATTTTAGCCTTTGCTTGAATTGCAGCATCTGCAGCTGCTGCTAAACTAGCGGCCGCAGCTCTAACAGAACCTTCACTAGCTCTTAAGCCATTCGCCAATCCTTGACCAATCATCTGACCACAATATTGTGCTTTTGACTGGCACGCATTGAATGCACTAATAATGTTATTGCATGAAGATCGTGCTATTGACACACTTTTTGATAAGCTTCCTTTAAGTCCTGCTGTAAACTTAGTACCCATTGCAGTTCCTGAAGTCGAAGCCCTAGCTTCTGCTGCAGACATTGCACTGATAATGTTATTGCATGAGCTTGTCACCGTAGCCGATGTACTAGCAAATGTTGTACCTACCATACTGATAGCAGTCACAAGGGCCATCATCTGAGTACCAGCGCTTCCTATGCCTACAGAAGCTGCAGATATAGCTCCTATACCGGTTGCAACTGCAGCTAAGCTAGCTCCCATATCAAACAAATTTAAACCAGTAATAATCTGAATGCCTTTAGCTAATTCTTTGAATCCTTTGCCAGCATTCAAGGCAGATTGTCCAATAGATTTAATCACTCCTGAAACTGAGTTTAAGATTCCACTTACTGTTTCTCCAAACGATGTAATTACACCACTGATACCTTCAAATACTTCTTTGATAACAGGTCCAAACGCAGAAACAGCATCTGCAACACCCTGAAGAACCATTTGTAACCCTTCACCTTGCGACCCAACCAATGCCATAGCAGCACCTGTTGCAAGAATAGCCGCTGCCAACGCTAACCATGTAGTTGGCGGTACCATTGCGATTGCAGTACCTAAGCCTGTAAATGCAGTTGCTAAACCCTGACCGATTCCTTGCGCTACTGTACTGATTGCAGTACCAAATGATTCAATAACGGTACCGACACCTTCTAAAGCCGATTTAATGCCTTGCCCGATACCTTGAAAAGCAGTACTAATAGCTTCTCCTAGACCTGTTATAATTCCTTTTACACCTTCACATACCGAAGTAATAACATTTGAAATTCCTTCAAATGCAGAATTAATAATCTGAGCTGCTTTGGATGTTTTCTGAGCAGTTCGCATTGTTGCATCACCAATACTGTCGCTTGGAGTACCATTTTGTGGTAATTGTCCAGGTATTTCTTGAGTTGGTTTTTCTCCTAATCCTCTGATTTTGTCAATAATTGATTTTAACTTTGAATATCCATCTTTAGCCGTGCCAACGACACCACTAATCATACTAGATACTTTGCTACCGACTTTGATTGCAACAAATGCTCCTGCCAATAATTTGACTGCACTTGCAAATCTCTTAACATCTTCCGTTTTAAGATTTGCTATGAAATCTGCAATTTTGCCAGTTACTTCTTCTACTTTTGCAATGATATTTCCAATGTCTTGTCCTAACTGCTCAAAGACTTTACTGTCTTGCAACTTATCCATTACATTTCCAATAGCATCTTTGACTTTGTCGAACAATGTAATTGCGTTTTGTACTGCATCTGTCTTCATAAATCCATCATAGAATTGTTGGACCATAGCTTTAGCATTGTTTGCTCTATCTGCAAGCCAATCCATAGCCTTTGATACATTCTCCATGACTCCAGGCTTGAAATCCCATGTCAAACCATCGTCTTTAGATTCCATGATTGAATTTCTGAAATCATAGATTTTTGATTTAATCTTTTCTAGATTATCAACTAATCCACCCATAGCTTTCGATTTCATCATGTTGTTCATAGCAGACATAAATCCTTGTTCAAGGTTCTGTACCGCACTCTTGATGTTAGTCATGGATGTTTTAATGCCTTTGGAAGCTTCTAATGCAGTTTCTGCAAAACCACCTGTTTCTGTATCACATTCAATCATTGCATCATTAAACTGATCAAATGTAATCGTTCCATTCTTTAATGCATCATACAATTCATTTGCATTACCACTTGCAATACCTAGTTTCTTAGATACTTTAGTTAATGCTGGAGCCATTGTTTCCTGTAAGGTTCTCCATGATTCCATATCAACTGTACCTTTAGCAAGCATCTGTGAATACTGTTGTAAACCACGTGATGCATCTTCTGAACTAGATCCACTTGCTAAAAACGCATGGTTTAATGCGATTGTAGTATCAGTTGCCTTATCAATATTACTTGTAACGGCAGACAACGACTTAGATGTTGTTACAACATCTGCCAAGTTTGTTGGTAAGCCTTGTACTGACTGATTTAACTTTGCAACACTCTTTTGAGATTGTTCAATTGAAAATCCCAAAGACTTCATAACTTTTGGATAGGATTGCATGGTATCAAATCTATTAATAGCACCATCAAAGGATGAGCTAAAAACGTTCATCGTTGCACCAATAGCTTTAGTTATGCCGACACCAGCTACAATAGATTTAACTCTATCACTAAACGACTGGCACGCTCCTATAGCTTTGTTCATGGTTGAGGTCATATTCTTATCGGTTGCCGTTAGTATGGCTTCAACACTAAAACTTTCTGCCATTGTTATCCCTCCTTTTTATTTATGAACTCTGCCAACTTATCAAACTTGCTTTGTTTCTTTATCCCCATGACACGATCCAACTCTTTCTGATAGTCAAAGAACTTGCTAAATTTCGTGTATACCATTCTCTGTTTCTTGCCTACCTGTTTTTTAGCCTGTGCAGTCATATTTAGGTATGCTTGTAAATGCAGATAATACTGATCATCTACCATTTGTAGCTCTTTAGCCTTCATTAAAAGACGATATTCATAAGGGGTAAGATTATTTACCTGATCTAGATTTTTGAAGTCTAAGTATCTAAAACAAGTCAAAGCGACACGTTCATACATTTCATCAAATGTTTCGTCTATTTCTTCTCTTCTTCCTGCATGCTCGTCATCAGTGATTTCACTTCTTTCTTGCACGCATTCGCTTGAGATAAAAAATTGATTACGTCCTCAAAAACTTTGTCGATATCTTCAACATCTTCTAAATATCTTTCAATGTCTGTTTTCTTTAAACGTGGTGTTTGTCCAATATTCATGCAGAAGATACAATCGACTAATGCATCAATATCTCCATCCATGATGCTTGCGACCATAAATTTCAAACCTACTTCTTTTTTGTTTTTAGTGTTTGGTACATCCACAGTCACTCTTTTATTTACTTCATGTAAGAATCCGAACCCTGCTACTAGTTGATAAATCTCTCCATTTGCTTCAATTTCCATGTTTTTACTCATTCAAAGTCCTCACTTTCTAAATTTGAAAATAAAAGGGGCTTTTCTGCCCCTCATGTTTATTGCGCTTCCTGAGTTACATCCTTGTAAACGTAAGATGCTACTTCCTGCTGTTCTTTAGTTACTGATGCATATCCATCTGCTCCATTTCCATTCGCTCCAAATGTCAAAGAAACTTCAACAACTCCTTCTGCTTCAGATGAAATTGAACACTCTGTTAAATATCCTTGGTAGTATTTAGATTTAAACTTGCCGGCATTTTCTGTAGTGCCTTCTTCTGCTAGGTTTACTTCCCAACATTCGACCAACTTATCTGCCAACATAGCTTTTTCTAATTTGTCGATAATTGCATCACCTTTTGCTAAAACAGATGTTGATGTAATTTCAATTTCTGCCACTGATGGTGTACGAATAGTTCCATCTTTTGTAGCGGTTGTATCTGCATCTTTTGTAACGTTTCGTTCGTTTTCTGTTGGGAATGCAATTGCACTAGCACCTTCTTTTTTTGAATCTTCTGCAACTCTGAAAAGATAGATCAACTGTTTACCTGCAACTGATTCTTTCATTGCTTCTGCGAACATTTGTAAATCAAATTTCATTATTTTATTCCTCCTGTAATTCTAAAATCCAACTCTAAAACACCATGCATCAATGGTGCTCCTGTACTTGAATCCGATAATATCCGTTGGTTGACATTTTGGACCATAAAAGCAAAGTTGTTTGTGTGGTTGATTTGTCTAGCCACTTTCTTAATGGTTTGCATAATTTCAGACAATTCTCCACGCTTCCTAGGATTGTTGTGCCAAACATCCACAACTTGCGTGATATTGCCTAAAATCATTGTTTTATTCCCATAATCGTCCACTAGTTGACTTGAACCAATGTATACATATGGATATGGTGTCCCTTCACTTGGAAGAAACGTATCGTATACATTAATGCCTTTACTTTTTAACGCTTTTTCTAATTGCACTTTTAGTGCAGTGAATAATTCCTGCTGTGAATCCATTGCATCACCTACTTAACTAGTTTTTTCATGTCTGACTTGAATATTGGTACTTGTTGTTTAAACGCAGGCCTAACAAAAGGTTGTGCGTCCATAAAACGTGTTCCAAATTCAACATAAGGTGCATAATGCGTTGATGGTCCTTCTGCATATGTGAATCCGCCATCACGTGTTTCACCTCTGATGCTTCTTTTGGTTGCACCTGTTGAATACCCTTTTGTAAATACTGCATTTTTAACTGTTTTATTTTGCATATCCATTCCATTCTTCAAAACAACTGTTTTCACATCTTCCAAAGAACAATTCTTTTTGAGTTTCTTCTGCAGTTTATCTAATCCTCTTATTTCAACTTTTGCCATATCTACTGCACCTCAGACAGAATAAAAGACTCCTTTGTCCGGAGTCTTCGTGAGTAATCTACTTTGTATTTCTTTGTACCGATTCTAATATGATCAAATGGCTTTTGATAGATGTTCTGTATATGACAAGTAAGACTACCTTGTCTGATTTGCCCGTATACCTGCATCATAGTTTCAGTTCTTGTATCCATTACGGAAGCCATTACCATTTCTTCTTCAATCGAATCATCTTCATAGTTGCCTGTATTCTCATTATAAGAACCTTGCACAAATCTTTGAAAGTAAATAGGCTTGTCATACCTCATAAGAATCGTACCTTTCCTTTATTTTGATTGGCTTGCTCATCTCTCCACGCTTGAATCTCAGAAGAGAAAGAAGAGAAGTCATCATCATTAAATGACATTGACTCCCCTTCTACTGAATGTGTTTGAACACCCTCAGAACCAATCCTATTAAAGCGTTTGATGGACACTTCAGTAATGATATATTCTAGTTCATCCGGTATGATTTTGACGCTTAGAAGCGCTTTAAGTCGACCCTCCGTAAGTCTTACAATGGTCTCTAGCTTTCCATCATCAGTTTGCAAACCAAGAAGCAGTTTTACATCATATAATACGGTTGTTGTCGACATCTTTAATCACCTATGCCTTTAAATCAACAACTACATCGCCTTTTGATACTGCTTTGTAGTTTCTGTCACATTCAACTACTGTACAATGATTAGATTCTTCTGCTTTGATATCTGCTCCTTCTTCGAAGTTCTTCCAAGATTTTACATCTGCACCATATGCCACTGTTTCTTCAGAAGCTCCTACCTTGAATTTGAATTTGTTATTCGTAGATTGCAACTGTTCTGCAACTGCTACTTTTGTAGTTCCTGTTTCTTCGCCTTTAGAAGCCGTTAATGTTAAATTACGCAATGTCTGAGTATCAGAACCACCTACTGCAAAGTGTGCAATTGCATCTTGGTATTCACACATTAAACGTAATCCCATGATTGCGAACATATCGGAAATAGCACGATCATAGTTTCCTTCTACATGGAATCCTAAGAAGCCAGTAGTACTGTCAGTAGTATATGAAAGTCCTGCTTTAACAAATTCAGAATCACTTGGATCTACATAATATGCAATGATGTTGTTCATTGGAGTAGCCACTACTGTTTTTTCTGCAACTCGGTCTGTTAAGAATACAATATCTGCTCCTAAGAAGTTCTTAATATATGTTAAACCGAATGCAGTCTGCATAGATACATTAGCTTCTCCTAAATAGCGATAGGCATCCAAAGTATTTACAAATACAACAATACCTGTAGTATTTCGTTTCATTTGTTGGAATTTGTGTTTAACATTACCGATTGCCATTGCGATAGCCAATTGCCAAGTAGCTTCATGTCCTACTAAGCTGCCTGAATTCAACTGTTTATATAAGCGATCAGTGATGTTATCTTGCAAATCAATACGGAACTGTTCGTCAGTATCAGATACTGCAGCTTCATATCCTTTCTCTGCAATTGCTTCAATAGAAACGGCCTTGCGGAATTTCTCAATTTGAATTGTATCAAAAACTTCTTCTTCAACTTTATATTCGCTTAATGGAATTGATTCACCTTCTGCTACATGTCCGTCTTTTAATGTTCCTGTTACTTTCTTTGTTTTTAAAACAGAACCGTTTGCTTTACGGATTGGACGAATAATTCCTAATACATCCAATAAAGCTTGGATGTTCTTTCCAAAACTAGTAACAAAATCAATTTCGTGTGCTCTAACTTGGATGTTGCCTGCTCCTGTTAATCCTGTAGGTGCTGCAAACATTTGCAAGTTCATACCTTTATAAATTTTTTTCATATGTTAGTTCTCCTTTTTCTATTTACTGGAATAAATCCATATTTTCCGCAATCATGCGTTGTCTTTCCATTGGATCAGTGATATTCATGATTGATTCACGTGTTACACCTTTGTTTGAACCTCCACGTTTAGGGCCGTTACCTTTCAGTTTTTCTTTAACTGCTTTTTCTACTTCTTGTTCAAACATCTTAACAAATGCATCAACCGCTTTCTTTGTTTTATCTGCATCTTTATTAACTAGAACAGATAAAAGGTCATCTCCAACGTTAATATCATGTTCTGCACACATTTTACGTGCTTCATTTGTCATTTCTGCGATTGCGTTTTTTGCTTTCAATTCATCTAGCTCTTTTTGCACTTTGTCACGTTCTGCTTCTGCTCGTTCTTGTGCATTCATTTCTGCTAAGCGCTTAGCTTCTGCTTTTTCTTTCTCTTGATCTGCTTTCCAACGTGCAAACCTTTTATCAAGAATCGCATTCAAATCTTCATCTGAGTACTTCTTTTCAGGTGCTTTGTTTTTTTCTTGGTTATCTTGTCCCTCAGTTGATTGAGTGTTTTCTGTTCCTGTACTCTCATTCTCACCTGAAGTTTCATCTGCAAAAAGTTGTAAGCAAAAAGGTAGTCTGTCATTGAATTTTTTCATAAGTAAATTTCCTCCTATTTTTCTGACTTTGCTTGTCATTTCCCATATCTTTTTAAGGCTTAAATGCTTGGCCTATAACCCATACAGTTTAACGACGTGAATGCTTGGTCTTGTTTGGTAGTGTGGATATGTAGGCTTTATAAGTCTTGGCTTTTCCACAAAAAATGCACCGTTGATTACGTACTTCAACGATGCACTCTAGCCATTGGTCAAAATAAACCTTTTCGACACGCTCCAAATATTTGTGATTACACATCTCTTAGATCCACACATTCAGGATATGCTTCTTCTGTGTGACAATGACATGGATAATATTGAGCGGGTAATTACGAAAAGCAATGCAAGCGTGGTGATCATTGATTCTATACAGACCATGGTCGTAGAAGAGGTTGGATCGGCACCGGGTACAGTGACACAGGTGCGCGAAGTGACGGCAAGACTGATGCAGGTAGCTAAGCAGTATGGAATTGCGATCTTTATTGTCGGACATGTCACAAAAGAAGGTAATGTGGCAGGTCCACGTACATTGGAACACATGGTAGATTCCGTCTTGTATTTTGAAGGTGACCGGAATCATGGGTTCCGTATTTTGCGTGGTGTGAAAAACCGATTTGGCTCTACGAATGAGATTGGCGTATTTACCATGACAGAAAAAGGATTGGAGGAAGTTGATAATCCTTCACAGGCCCTCCTAAATGGACGCCCGCAAAATGTATCCGGCTCTGTTGTTGTATCTTCCTTAGAAGGAACACGTCCAATTCTGGTAGAATTGCAGGCACTTGTCTGCCAGACGAATTTTAATATGCCGCGGCGTACATCGGTAGGAATTGATTATAACCGCGTGAATCTGATCTTGGCGGTCATGGAAAAACGTGTCGGCATGAACCTGTGGGGGTACGATGCATATGTCAATATTGCTGGTGGTATGAAAGTAAATGATACTGCTGTTGATTTAGGCGTTGCGTTTGCGATAGCATCCAGCATGAATAATAAAGTTGTGCCAAGTGATACGATGATCATCGGGGAGATTGGACTTGCCGGGGAGATCCGAGGTGTCACAAATGTCCTGCAGCGAGTGAAGGAAGCCGACAAGATGGGATTCGCAACCTGTATTATTCCGAAGTCCAATTATGATAAAGCGATGGATAAGCTCAATGTAAAAATCCTATGTGTATCGACGCTGGTAGAGGCTCTTTCTCTGCTTTGATGGGGGCTTTGAAAAAGGCACTTGGAAGCAACTAGAAAAAATTCAAAAAAATTCAAATTAGCTGTTGACATTCTAAAAATGAAGTGATATTATAAGCAAGCTGTCGCTGATACGACAGCACAAAAAAGGAATCAATAAAAATTGAATCGTCAAAAAGAAATGAAAAAAGTTCTTGACAAAGACGAGACAAAGTGGTATCCTTTAGAAGTTGTTGCTAAGAACGACAAAAACAACGAACCTTTGACAAATTAATAACATGTTAACCCTGAAAATTTCTTTAAGATATTTTCAAGGATTTGATACAAATCCTATTCATTCATTAGAATGGAAACACAATGAACAGTAATTAGGATCGTAATTATAAGCTAACGTTTATAAGAGATTCAAGGATTACAAACTTTTTATGAGAGTTTGATCCTGGCTCAGGATGAACGCTGGCGGCGTGCTT
>OGIV01001342.1_pt1 | contig 14746 bp, 18 predicted proteins | sample 1571861 | NCBI WGS metagenome assembly OGIV01 (sample SAMEA2582099, study PRJEB24529) | metagenome | biome: Human gut stool | place: China | collected 2011 | reverse complement strand
GGGTTTGTTATGGCTCCCCATCGCCGCAGCAGTCCACAGGCGGTTTTGAAAGATAGATCTCCTTCATTTTCTGCTTAACGGCAGCAATAAAAAAGACCCCGCAGCGTATGATTGATATGTACCCGGTTTTCTGGACACCGGTTCAAAATTGAATAATTAAGCTTCCATCATGGATGCTTCCCTGAATTTAGAGGGAGGCATCCATTTTGTTTTCGCTTGGATCCTGCTGTTATTGTAATAGTCGATATAATCAGCAATAGCTTTGGAGAATGCTTCAAAGGAAGGATACTGATTCTTGCTGAGTCACCCAGCGGTCTTGACGGGCAGAATTATGCGCCTGATCGCAGAAAGGCTGAAAAGCGAGGTGCGGAGCGGCAGAACCATTCTCGTGATCACCCACGACAGGGAGCTGATCGAGAGCTGCTGCGATAACATTGTGGAGGTTGAAAAATGATCATCATGAAACCGCCGAGGACTATTATGGGATATCCGCGCCGGAGGAATCGTTTTTCGCCCCTGCCGGCAGCTCCACCGCAATGGTAGTGCCCTTCTCCGAACTTTTCTCCACCCAAACGGAGCCGCCGTGGAGGTCGGCGATCTCCCATACCAGTGAGAGCCCCAGTCCTGCGCCGCCGTATTCCCGGCTGCGAGACTTGTCCACCCGGAAGAAGGGCTGGAAGATACTGTGCTGATACTCCTCCGGGATGCCGCAGCCGGTGTCGGAGACGCGGAGCAGGAGCTTTTCCAACTCCTGAGTGACAGAAACCCGTACCGAGCCGCCCGGCCGGTTGTACTTGACAGCATTCTCCGTCAGGTTGAAGATCAACCGGTAGATCAGTGCATCGCTGCCGGTCATAATGCCGTCGCCCTCCGCCGTCAGCGTGACACCGAGCTTATCTGAGAGCGGCGCAAGATCTGTGAAGATCTCCTCGATCATGGGAGCGAGCTGGATTCGCTCGTTCCGCGCCACCTGCCGCAGATTGCTCATCTCCAGCAGCGTCTTGGTCATCTGTGCCAGCCGCTCCGTCTGCTCGCGCAAAAGCGTGAGGAACTCCGCCGTCTCCGGCCGCACATCAGGATGCTCCGCGGAAAACAGCTCCAACTGCGCCTGCATCAGCGCCAGCGGCGTGCGCAGCTCGTGGGCGGCGTTGCCGGTGAACTGCCGCTGGGCGGAAAAGGCGTTGTTCAGCCGCTCCAGCATCTGGTTGAACGAGCGGCTCAGCTGCCGGAACTCCGAAATAGTGTCTTCATCGATCCTCATATCGGCAAGATTGTTCAGCTGCACCTGCTCCACCTGCGAGGTAAAGCTGCGCAGGGGCTTGAGAGCGCGTCCGCTGACGAAATAGGCGAGGATGCCGCTGAGCAGCGTTACCGCCGCCGTGATGTACCAGTTGGTGGTGCGGAAGCGCCCCTGCACCCCATCGACGACGATGGTCAACTCCTCGTTGGGCGCTATGAGCTGCGGGTCAAAGCTCGCCGCTCCGCTATCATTCAGGATCACCGTGCCGCCGCCCTGTAAGCTGTCCGCAATGGTGTCCATATAGTACACACCGGAGGAGCACAGCAGCAGATTCATGGCCACGCAGGTGATGCCGATGAGCAGGACGGTCATCAGCGTGATGCGCCACTGCAGGGAAAGCCGCTTCATTCCTCCTCGCCTCCCATCAGATAGCCCTCGCCGATGCGGTTGCGGATGGGGTCATAGCCCAGCACGGCGCGGAGCTTTTTGCGCAGGGCGGAGATGTGGACGCGAATGGAATTGCTGAAGTTGTCCACGCTGTTGTCCCAAACGTGATCCATCAGCTCCTCCTGACTCACGGGCCGCCCCTGATGCACCATCAGGTATTCCAGGATTCCTGTTTCCTTCCGGGTCAGCGTCAGCGTCTGCCCGTTGACGGCGGCGGTACGGGAGCGGGTGTCAAAGGTCAGGCCTCCGCAGCTTAGCAGCACATCCTGCTGGGTGAACTGCCGCAATGTCAGGCTGCGGATGCGGGCCTCCAGCTCCGCCAAGTGGAAGGGCTTTGCCAGATAGTCGTTCGCCCCGGCATCCAGCCCCTGCACCTTGTCCTCCACTTCGCTGCGGGCGGAGAGAATCAGCACCCGCGTCTCCCGGTCGGTCTGCCGCAGGGTGCGCAGCACCGTCATGCCGTCCTTTTTCGGCAGATTCAGATCAAGAAGCACCAGATCGTATCGTTCCACGCCCAGAAGCGCCAGCGCCTCTTCTCCGTCATAGCAGTAGTCCACGCTGTAGGCCAGCCGCCGCAGGCTGCGGACGATGGTCTCGCACAGGGCGCGTTCATCTTCAATTACTAAAAGGTGCATGAGAGCCCTCCTTTTTATTTCTTCGTTTTTTGTGTTGCTTTCATTATAGCAAAAACAGATAAGGTTTGCGTTAAGTTTTCATTCTTAACAGAGACTTTAACTCTCCCGCGCTATGATAGGGGCAGAAAATCGGAAAGGGTGATGAAAAATGAGCTGCGGGAAAAAGGCAGCGGCGCAGATCGTGCTGCTGATGGCCGGAGCCGCCATGCTGTGCTTCGGTGTCTGGCGGGGCGAGGCGGCGACAGTGCTGAGCAAAGCAATCAAATTATGTCTGGAGTGTGTGGGCATTGGGTAAAAAGTTTTCAGGCGTTTCACAGACCATGTCCCGCTTCCGGGGCTGGATTCAGGCGGGTGCAGCGCTGCTGACCAACCTGCATCTGCCGAATTTCCTCAAGGGCGGACTGTATCAGGGGGCAGGGAAGACCGTCTGCGTGCCGGGGCTGAACTGCTATTCCTGCCCGGCAGCCTCCGGTGCCTGTCCCATCGGTGCGTTTCAGGCAGTGGTAGGCTCGTCAAAGTTCAGTTTCTCCTATTATATCACAGGCTTTCTCATTTTGCTGGGAGTCCTGCTGGGGCGCTTTATCTGCGGCTTTCTATGCCCCTTCGGCTGGTTTCAGGAGCTGCTGCATAAAATCCCCACGAAGAAGCTCTCCACAAAGAGGCTGAAGCCGCTGACATACCTGAAATACGCTGTCCTGCTGGTGATGGTTTTCCTGCTGCCGGCGTTCCTTGTGAACGATGTTGGCATGGGAGACCCGTTCTTCTGCAAATACCTCTGCCCCCAAGGCGTGCTGGAGGGAGCCATCCCGCTGTCCCTTGCCAATTCCGGCATCCGGGCGGCGCTGGGCAAGCTGTTTACATGGAAATTCAGCATCCTGCTGTCGGTGATCGTGCTGAGCGTGCTGTTCTACCGTCCCTTCTGCAAGTGGCTCTGCCCGCTGGGCGCGTTCTACGCCCTGTTCAACCGGGTGTCCCTTTTCCAGATGAAGGTGGACAAGAGTAAGTGCGTCTCCTGTGGGAAATGCGCCAGAGCCTGCAAGATGGATGTGGATGTGACGAAAACGCCCAACCATACCGAGTGCATCCGCTGCGGAATGTGCATCCGCGCCTGTCCGACAAACGCCGTGTGCTTCCGCTACGGCTTCGGCGATGGAAAAGAGAAAGAAAACGCAGCGACACTGCGAGAAAACAACAACAAAGCTTAAGGAGAAACGAATATGAACGCAAAGAAGATACTGGCTCTGATGCTGTGCGCGATGATGCTGCTCTCCCTTGCAGCCTGCGGCGCAAAGGACTACGACAAGCAGGCGGATATGAGCGGCAACAGCTCCGCCATGACTGGCGAGCCGAAAAACGCCGAGGAGGCACTCGCCCTGCACAAGGAGCTGCTGGAGCGGGAGAACGCGATCCTGTCGGAAAATACCGAGCTGTGGGAAAAGGTTTTCATGGCGGCCGACAAGGGCAAGACCATGCAGGAGGGCGGGAAAAACTACGGCGACTTCCTGCTGGATACCGTCGAGGCCGCTAAAGAGCAGTTCACCGACAAGGAGTATGCGTGGCTGAAGGAGTCAGCCACGGAAATCAGCAATATTGAAAACAGGCTGACCGAGTTGGAAGAGAAGTATCCCGAGATCATGCAGAAATCCATGGACGGCGATATGAGCATGCCTGCGGGCAGCGACACGAGCACCCCTCCCGATGACGGCAGTATGCAGAAGTTCCCCGCCTTTGAGGGGAAAGATCTGGACGGCAACACGGTGAAGAGCAACGAGTTGTTCTCCGCCAACGCCGTCACCGTAGTGAATTTCTGGTTCACCACCTGCAATCCCTGCGTGGGTGAGCTTTCCGAGCTGGATGCGCTGAACAAGGAACTGGCGGAGAAGGGCGGCTCCCTCATCGGCGTCAACACCTTCACGCTGGACGGCGACGAAGCGGCAATTTCCGAGGCGAAGGACGTGCTGGCCAAGAAGGGCGCCACCTATCAGAATGTGTATTTTGACTCAGATGGTGAGGCGGGAAAGTTTACCACCAACATCTTTGCCTATCCCACCACCTATGTGGTCGACCGCAGCGGCAATATCGTGGGTGAACCCATCGTAGGAGCCATCACGGAAAAGAAGCAGGCGGAGACGCTGCAAAAGCTCATCGAGCAGGCGCTCGCCGCCGATGTGGGCTGACCCGAGATTTAAAAAAGCGCCTGCTGTGCGCCGCTGCATTGCCCTCGGCGGGCAAGGAGCGGAGTGAACCCTGATTCCCCTGAAAGGAGGAAACGCGATGTATCGAAGTGTATTGGCCCTGCTTTTCGCCGCAGTGCTGCTGGGCGGCTGCGCCGCCGGGAAGCAGACTGTGCCGAAGGAAAAGAGCGGACAGGAAACAAACATGGACGGAGCGGCTTTTGACCGGTCCGACGAGGAGATCACCTATATGGATACTACAGACAATGTCATCTATCTGGCAGGCGGCTGCTTCTGGGGCATGGAACAGCTGATGCAGTCCATCCCCGGCGTTATCGACGCCGAAAGCGGCTATGCCAACGGCACCTGCGAGGCGGACGCCGATTACAAGACCGTCTGCAAGGGAGAGACCGGCTTTCGGGAGACCGTACGGGTGGAATACGACCCCGAGCAGGTGAGCCTCGACGCGCTGCTGATGGCGTACTTCTATGTCATCGACCCCACGGTACAAAATCGGCAGAGCAACGACCGGGGCAGCCAGTACCAGACCGGCGTTTACTTCACCAATGAAAGCGCGAGAGAAACGGTGAAGCGCATCGCGGAGATCGAGCGGGGACGCAGCGAGAAATTCTTTGTGGAGATCGGCCCGCTCAAGAACTACTATCCCGCCGAGGAATACCATCAGAACTACCTCGAAAAGAATCCGGGCGGCTACTGCCACATCCCGCACGCGGAGATGGAGCTTTTTTCCCGGCTGCGCATCGACCCGGGCGACTATCAGAAGCCCGCGGCGGAATCCATCCGGGACAAGCTGACGGCGGAGCAGTACCGTGTTACGCAGGAGAGCGGCACGGAGCGCCCTTTCACAGGCGAGTTCTGGGATAAGTTTGAAAAGGGCATCTATGTGGATGTCGTCACCGGCGAGCCGCTCTTTTCCTCCACGGATAAGTACGAAAGCGGCTGCGGCTGGCCGGCTTTCACAAAGCCCATCGAGGACCCTGCCGTGGTGGAACTGGAGGACCTGAGCCACGGCATGCGCCGTACAGAGGTCAGAAGCCGTGCCGGAGATTCTCACCTTGGTCATGTGTTCACCGGCGATCCGGAGTCCCCCAATGGCGTGCGCTACTGCATCAACAGTGCGGCCCTGCGCTTCGTCCCCTATGAAAAAATGGAGACCGAGGGCTACGGATACCTGCTGTACCTGTTTGAAAAATAGGACGCAAACGGTCGGCAGTTCTCATGCAAGGAACTATCAGCACATCACAGCATATCGGACTGCCACCGGGCAGTCCGATATGCTGTGAATGGAACAGAGAAGCGCCCGTATCAGCATTTATGCTGGCACGGGCGCAAATCATTTAAGGCATGCTTTACACCCCTGTTTCTTTCATTATATCAGAAACGGGGAGGTGACTTTGTGGTTTTTGACAGGCTGAAGAAGGCTCCGGCGCTTTTGGCACCGGAGCCTTCCTTGAGTCTTACTTCGCTAGTACAACGGAAATTTTGATCTCCTTTTCCGCCTCGCTCAGGTCGAACGCACCGCCGTCGGCAACGGTCACGCGCAGCTCGTACAGCGTGCCGGCGGTAAGCTCTGTTACGGTCTTGCCGTCCTCGTCCGTGATCGACCACAGCGCAGGCTCGACCTTTGCCAGCTTGCCGTCTGCGCCGTAGGCGTAGAGGGTCAGCGCGGAGGTGCTTCCGGACAGGTCGTTCATGCGGAAGGCGATGGTGGTGTTGGGGTGGACGTTTTCGACTGTCGCGGTATTGCGCCAGCTTGCAACAGTGCCTTCGCCGCCGGCCTGCTCAAACTGTGCCTGCGTCAGCACGTTCCGTGCAGCCTTGTCAAGATCGACCTTGCGGTAGGGCATTTCGGGCAGATAAACAAAGCGGTCCTGCAGGCGCAGCAGCTCCAGATAGCCGGTCGGGCAGTAGAGCGCGTTGCCGCTGTTTCCGGCATACATACCGATAGCCATGTTGTTGTAACCGTATTTATTGGAAACATCCATCGTGAAAACGGTCTCGCCGGTCTCAAAGTCCAGAATGATGTACTGCCACATGCCGCTTTCCAGATCCTGCACATAGCCGTAAATATAGCCGGTTGCTGTGGAGAGCTTCATAATCGATGTGTCGCTCAAGTCATTGCGGCACCAGACGCTTTTCATCTCATAGCCGGAATCGGTTTTGATGGTATCGACACGTTCGACGCCGGGCGCAATCATGCAGTTGCCCTTTGTCAGCCAGTTCATGTCATAGATGTTGGCGTAGCTCTGGATGGAGGAGTCGTTGTTGGGGTCTGCCAGACCTGCGTTGCCCGCGCCGAACCAGTTGCAGACGATGGTGCTTACGGTGCCTTCGCCGTCATCATAGACGATGGCAGAGTTCTCAACGGCTACCTGATAGCCCTCGGGCAGATCATCCAGCACCGGGGTGCTTGCCACCACCTTGCCGGTCTTCATATCGAGCGCAAGAAGGTTCACGGGGTCCTGATTGTCGGTGAACAGCACAAGGTTCGGCGTCAGGGTGGGAGAGCAGCCGCCGCCCCATGCAAGACCGCCGCCGGTGGTCTTATCGCCTTCGCCGCTGACCTTCGCGCCGACGCTCTCATACGGTGTGCACCACACAACGTTTACGCCGTCCTCTGCGCGCAGAAGATAGCAGTTCTGGTTGGTCAGGATGACCGCACCCTCCTTGGAGGCGGCGATGCCGTTTTCTGCACCCTCGCCGGGGGTCAGTTCGTGGACAAAGACCGCCTTGGAAAGGTCTGTCTGCTTGCCGTTCAAAATTGCATCAATGGCGGAATGGGCAATATAGCCGATAACGCCCTGCTGCTGGCGCTGCGGATAAATGCGGAAGCCGCCCGTTGCAAACCAGAGGTTTCCGTCATAATCAAAGACCACGGACAGAAGATTCTGGGTCAGCTCCTTGCCAAGTGCAGCCTCGGCGGCAGCCTTGATGTCGATGTCCAGCACCTTTTCAAATTCGGGCAGCACGTTGCCGCTTTCGTCTGTTGCGCGGAGCATCAGCACATGATTGTTGCTCGTGGGGCAGACGATGCGGTTGGACGCATCTAAGAAGGTATAGGAGCTTTGGATGACGTAACCGCCGCCGTCATGCTTCTTCGGGGAGAAATAGCCGAGCGTCTTTGTTTCTTCGGCGTTCAGATCCCGGATGGCGATGCCGCCAAGCAGCGGCACAACGGCATGACCGTAGCTGTCAAAGTAGATGGCGGGAGAAGCGTTTGCGTTCGTTTTCTCGTAGGAAACGTTGATCTCGGGGTAGATGCCCAGCGGCAGGATCTCATCTGTCGAGTCAGTATTGTAGCCGTCATGGTGGATGTTGGCATCGCTCTTTGCCATGTAGGGGTTCTCATCTACCTGCTTGGGGTGCAGGGCTTTCACGGGCAGTGCCGTAGAGGTGGGTTCCTCCGCCGCGGGCTGTACCGCAGCAGGCTGTGCGGGAGCTGCCGAAGCGGCGCTGCTGTCCGCAGGGGGTTGCGTTCCGCCGCAGGCAGCCATGGAAAGGCACAGGGCAGCTGTCAGGGACAGGCTTAACGCAGAATGGATGATCTTTCTCTTTTTCATAAACCGTTCTCCTTGTTGTGTTCGTTGCGGTCAGACCGGAGCGGCGCTTTCTTGTCCAGCCAGCTGCAAAAGCCCTGCCGTAAAGCGTCTTCGGTCACCGGCTCGAGCAGAAAGTAGTCTGCGCGCAGCCGGAAGGCGTGGAGCGAAAAATTCAGGTCACTGCACCAGATGATGCGCGTTTGGGGACAAAGTGTGCGCAGATGCTCTACCGCGTTCAAGCCATCGACACCCGGCAGGGCAATCAAGGCATTGGTCAGCGGCTCGTTGTGTGCGGCTTCAAAAAAGCTTTCCTGATCGCGGTAACAATCCATTTGGGGAAACAAACAATGCTCGGCGCAGAACCGTAGGAGCTGCTCTGCTAAAAAGGCTTCCTGCGCCATGCTGTTTGTCAGCACGGCGATTCGATGCACAACACCCCTCCTTTCCTTCTGCCGTCGTTGGGGGTTTTTCTGTCTTCAGTATACGGGCAGGCGCAGCCTTTTCAAGGCATTTGGCACGAAAGCCCGGTTTCCGGCACGAAAGCCCGGTTTCTGCTGCGACAGAACCGGGCAACTGTGCTATAATCAGGATGAAAGATTTTATAAAGGAGGTTGGAAGCTGTTTGTAAGCAGCTTTCCGGTATAGCATGAGAATTGCAATTGTCGATGACCTCGATGCGGAGCGCGCGCAACTGAAGGAGCGCCTGGTGCGGCAGCTGCGCGCGCGCGGCACAGAGGCGGAGCTTCTGGAATTTGACAGCGGAGAGGCTTTTCTGGCGGCAGAAAACGAGCAGCGTTTTTCCGCCGCATTTCTGGACATTTACATGGAAGGCTTAAGCGGCATGGAGGCGGCAAAGGAGCTGCGAAAAACCGATGCAGACTGCCTTCTGGTTTTTACTACGACCTCGACAGACCATGCGCTGGAGGGCTTTCAGGTGCGGGCGCTGCACTATCTGGTCAAGCCCTTTTCCGAAGCCGAGCTTTCTGCCCTGCTGGATGAGATGCTCTCAAAGCTTCCGCGCCCCGAGCCGATTCTGACGGTGAAGGTCGATGGCAGTGACATCCGTTTGTGCTACCGGGATATCGTTTCCGCCGAGCATTTTGCCCACATGATCAGCATCCGCACCACCGCCGGCAAAACGCTTGCCACGCGCCAGAGCTTCAAGGCGTTCACAGAGCCGCTCAAAAAAGACCCTCGGTTTTTCGTCTGCGGTCGCGGTGCGATCGTCAATATGGAGAACGCTGCCGATTTTCAGGATGCCGCCTTTTGTATGACGGACGGCAGCCGCATCTATGTCAGTCAGGAGCTTTTAAAGGCAGCCCGGCAGGCATTTATGGAGTTTCTGTTGCAAAGGGGGCGTGTGGGTTGAAGGACCTCCTGCGCCCGATTTTGGAGCTCACCGTGGTCTTTCCGGGTCTGCTGCTCGCGTATTTTCCGGTGCGCTCTTATTTGAAGCAGCCGCCCGCAAGGCTTGCGGCATGGGCAGTGCCGCTGCTGCTCGGGCTTTGCCTTGGCGGCGGACTGCTTTGCTATTGTTTCAACAGCCCGACTGCGCTCCCCCTGCTGGTTATCACACTTGCGGCGAGCCTTCTGTATGTCAAAACATTGCAGACCTCTCTCTGGAAGTCCGGAACGATTGCGCTGGCGGTCTGCGCGGTATTCGCCTGCCTGAACAGCTTATCCCGCGCCATCGGCACGGCGATCACACTGCGGCAGCAGCTGCCGCCGGATAAGCCGTGGTTCTGTTTTGCTGCCTGCATTTTTTATAATGCGGTCTGCTGGCTGATCACTGCCGCAGCGTATTATCCCGCCACCCACGCAGTGCGCATGATGGTGGAGGATGATAACTTTGCGCAGACATGGTATGCGTTCTGGGTGCTGCCGCTTGTGTTCATTCTGCTGAACCTTTTCATGATCCCGCGTTACCCCACGACGCTTCAGACCGGGCGGGTCTTGCAGGTCTACATCGTTATGAGCATCGCGCTTTTGTTTTTGATGCTCTTCTTTAATGCGGTCTTCCTTCTTATGGCGATCAGCATCAACCGGAACGCGAGATTGCAGCAGGAGAACCAGTTTCTTTCCATGCAGCAGCAGCGCTACGAAAGCCTGAAAGCCGCCATCGAGGAAGCCCGGCAGGCACGGCACGATATGCGCCACCAGATGAATCAGCTCTCCGCGCTGGCTGAAGCGGGAGATTTGGACGGTCTGAAGGCTTATCTTGCAAAAACCGTCTCCCGCATCCCGGAGCTGGATATGAGCTTTTGCGAAAACCGGGCGGCGGACAGTGTTGTAGGCTATTACTGTGCCCTTGCAAAGCGTGAGGGGATCCCCTTCTGTGCCAAGCTGGATCTGCCGCAGGCGCTTCCCGTGGACGAGATTGATATGTGTCTGGTGCTGTCGAATCTTCTGGAAAACGCATTCGAAGCCAGCCTTCGCACCGCTCCCGCCCGGCGGAAGATCGAGGTCACCGCGTATGTCCATGCCGCGCGGCTCGTGCTGATCGAAGCGGAAAACGCCTTTGACGGGGAGATCAACGAAAATAGCGGAGTTTTCCGCTCGTCCAAGCGCAAGGGAAATGGCATCGGAATCCAGTCCGTCCGCCATATCGCAGAAAAATCCGGCGGGGCAAGTACGGTTACCTATCAGGACGGTCTGTTCTGCGCAAAGGTCATGCTTCGTGGATAATTATGTCCAGCCTTTCCAAAACGGCACGCCTACAAATTTCAGCAGTCTCGCTTCCGGAAATCCCTGTATGTACCGGATCGCCGTTTTTGCAAAGATGTTGGACGTTGTCGTGTTCCAATCTGCCAGTTTTACTATCTCGGCTGTGCCGTTCTCAAAGTCAAACCGCAGATTACCCCATTCGCCGTCGTTGTCTACCAGATATTCGTAGACAGCGGCGGTAATCGTTTCACCTGTTTTCCGACACTCCGTCTGCCGCAGAGAAATTGTGTGTGCGGGATTGATCTTCGTTGCTTTTGCCGTGCTCGTCGGAAGGGCGGGTTTTTCCGAAATCCCCATCTCAAACGGCACGACCACGGATTTCAGCAGCCTCGCTTCCGGTAAGCCCTGAACAAACCGGATCGCCGTTTTTGCAAAGATGTTAGATTTTACCGTATCCCAATCCGCCAGCTTTGCGATCTCCGCTGTGCCGCTTTCAAAGTCAAACCGCAGATTACCCCATTCGCCGTCGTTGTCCGCCTGATACAGGTAGACCGCGGCGGCTATTTTTTTGTTCCTTTTGCGGCACTCGGTCTGTTTCAGTGTCACGGTATGGATCACACCGCTTTCCAGCAGCTTCAGCCGTACTGCGTGCCACGAGCTGTTTTTCGTTCAACAGCGGAACGGACACTGTACGCCCATCAACGTGGAGGGCGCACTCTAGGACTGCACCAGTTTTCCGGCCACATCCGCCAGCTGCTGGCCAAAACTTTCGCTTTGAACGCCATAGTTTTCTGCCAACATAGACCTGACCGGCTCTTTCAGGGATTCATTGATCTGCCACAGGTCCGGGTACAGGGCGTTTCGCCGCGGTGCCGTATCAGACACATCAAAGACATAGTGCAGGCGCGGGTATCCGCCGGATTCATCCAGCAGCGTAATGCCCTTGGAACCACGCCGGACGTAACGGTTCATGCACCAGCTGACAAGATAACCGTTTCCCTCCCAATAGCCATCTTGGCGGTTTGTCGCACCGAGAACTTTTGCATAAGCAGCCCCGACTGAGGGCTTTTCTGCGATTACTAAGCGATAAGACAATAAGTATTCCTCCATTTCTTCTTGATTTTTTCGCAAAATTCACTTGAAAAAGCATATTGCTTCGGCTAAAATGTAATCAGATGAAAAATCAGCCGAAACAATTGAAAGTAGGTGACGAACGTGAGCTATATTACCAGAAGTCTTGAGAAAGTTGTGCAGCAGGTCACGCAGGAATATTCGGTTGTGCTTGTGACCGGCCCCCGGCAGGTAGGAAAAACAACTATGCTGCAAAAACTCATGGAAGGAACTTCCCGTGGATATGTTTCACTGGACGATTTGAACGAGCGGGCACTCGCAAAAAATGATCCGGAATTGTTTTTGCAGCTGCATAAGCCGCCGGTTCTGATTGATGAGGTTCAATATGCACCGGAACTATTTACCTATATCAAAGTCTATGCAGATACTCACCATGAGCCGGGTGCCTTTTGGTTGACCGGGTCACAGGTGTTCAAGCTGATGCACGGGGTACAGGAATCACTTGCCGGGCGTGTTGCAGTGCTGTCAATGACTTCTCTTTCGCAGTCAGAAATAAACGGTGCAGATACCGAGCCATTCCGTGTAGATTTGGACGCTCTGCTGAACCGCGAGGAAAAAGCTGTGCCCGCAGATACCAAAGATATCTTTGAGCGTATCTATCGGGGCTCCATGCCCGCTATTGCAAGCGGAAAAAATACCAACAGCCAGATTTTTTACAGCAGCTACCTTTCTACCTATATAGAACGTGACGTAAAAGAGCTTTCCGATGCCATTGATGCGCTGAAATTTCTGCGTTTTATGACAGCGGTTGCCACCCGCTGCTCGCAGATGCTGAACGTTTCTGAGATTGCACAGGATGCGGACATCAACCAGAAGCAGGCAAAAGATTGGTTGCACATTCTGGAAACACTGGGTATCATCTTCTATCTGCACCCCTACTCCAATAACCTTCTGAAGCGTTTGGTAAAAACCCCCAAGCTCTATTTTTATGATACGGGATTGGTCTGCTATCTGACCAAGTGGAGCAGTGCAGAGGTTCTGGAGTATGGTGCCATGAACGGTGCAATCCTCGAAAACTATGTTGTTTCCGAAATTGCGAAGACCTATCTGAATACCGGCAGAGAGCCGTTTTTGTACTACTACCGCGACAAAGATGCAAAAGAGATTGATATTGTTCTGGAGCAGGATGGTGTTCTGAATCCCATCGAAATCAAAAAGACCTCGAATCCCGGCACCGAATTGACGAAGGTGTTCTCTTTGCTGGACAAAGCCTCTGTCCCACGCGGGAAAGGTGCTATCGTCTGCATGAAGCCAAAAGTCGGCATCATAGATCGAGATAACTATATCGTCCCGATTTGGATTATCTGAATTTCAATATGTAAGGCGGCAAACGCCGCCAGTAAAATTATTCTTCTGCGTTATCCCCCTCGCCGGGTTCCTCCGGCTCATCCTCCATCGGAATCTCAAAATCGCCCTTGTCCTCGGTGTAATCTGCATCGGGGTCAAGGGCTTCTTTTTCGGCCTGCGCCACAGCTTCTTTTTCAGCAGTATAGACTTCGGCATCCTCTTCTTCCATCAGGGTCAGAAGGTCGGCTTCATCCACCAGATTCATGAAGTGGACGGTCTGCTGTCCCTTGGCATTACGGTCAATGACCAGATAAAAAGTCGCACCCGACCTGCTGACCAGCGTGATGAACTGCTGCCCGCTGCCATCGGAATAGCTGGTGTGGTAAATAATTCTTAATCATTGGTTTTACCTCACTTTTAGAAAATGAAAATCGCAATATGGCGAACCATTTCCTAATGTGCCAGTTCGTTCAAAACGAATTTTGGGTAATAAACCTGAAAAAGAAATATCATCATTTTCACAATACACACAACATAACTCTGGACAATCATACATTTTTGTTAGTTCCCAATAAATGCAATTATGCAAATTGAAGTGTATCTCTTTGCCATTACATTTAACCCATTCCGTTGTCCAACCGTCATCGGGAAAATTTTTTCGCATATGCTTTTTTACACCTAACCGATAGATGGTATATGCAAAAGGCATACTTCCTAACTTTTTCATTTCTTCTTTTTGAACGTTTGCGGCTTTATGGGTTTCGTTTCTAACATATTCTAACGCTTCATTTTGGTTTATACCCTCTCCTCGAAGTGCCTTGTAATAAGCCAACGTTGGAAATAGCTTTAATTGCAAATGATTTTGAATTGCGGCGTTATTGCGATAGTCGGCGTTATTCAGAAGTTCTTGATAAATTTTTTCTGCTTGCTCAAAAATCAGCTTTCCTTTTTCTTGCCCAAACTGTTGAATACAATCCACTTCTAAAAAGGGAAGCGTAGTTTCATTTAGTTTCATCATCATTTCCTCCCTTGAAGTGGCCTAAACCTTTCAAAATCTTTACAGCAACCTCTTTCATTACATCAGCTTTGACTACAGCTATTCCTTGTTCCTCATCGCCTAAAACGAGTAGCGTGTCTCCGGGATTTATGTCAAATATTTCTCGCGCTTCTTTGGGAATGACAATTTGTCCGCGCTCCCCAACCTTAACAGTTCCAAATATGTGCTTTCCTTTTGGCATGGACATTGTACAGCATCTCCTTAATTCATGTTTTTCATACTTGCATGAAAAGTATATACCACTTCAAGAAAAATGTCAAATCACCTTTACTGATTACGGAATAATGGGGATAGCCGTCTTTCATATTGTGGTGTTACTTTATGGCACATGAGCATTGGCACCGGGGTTATCCGAGCCATAACCTTCCAGCAGATTTACTGCACCCCAAACGCCGAGACCGGCACCCAGAGCCACCACCAGAGTCTGCAGAACTTCCACAGCAGAGTTAAAGAATTCCATAGTCGTTTCTCCTTTATAATTAAAACCTTGCAGACCATGGCCTGCCATGCTACAATAGCCGCATCTACGGCCACCGGACAACAGGAAAGGA
>OGIV01001338.1_pt1 | contig 14806 bp, 14 predicted proteins | sample 1571861 | NCBI WGS metagenome assembly OGIV01 (sample SAMEA2582099, study PRJEB24529) | metagenome | biome: Human gut stool | place: China | collected 2011 | reverse complement strand
AGCCACACGCATTTCCTTCGCCTCACTGTCACCGATCACAACCTCGGCGAACTTTGGCTTGCTGTTGTTGAATGCTTTCTTGCCTTGTACCATAATTTGAACATTTTAAATTCTGGTGCAAAGGTGCGAAACTTTTTTTTAGGCGCACAATACGGCTTTCACCGAATACTTACATTGCCTCTGATGAATCAAGGATGTATCATCACAAACAAGATTATTACGCTTAAGTTTTTCAAAGTCTATATGTACGGGATAATTGGGAGTATCCATATTATTTTTATAGTAAATAGTTACAACTTTTTAAATCACACTACGAAACAAATGTAAAGGTTACATATGTTTATTTAATATAAGTCAAAAAATTTCTACAGCCAGCAAACATCCTTGAAAGGAAAAATAACACATTGTAAGAAAATGGATTTCTTATATACACCTTTATATATTCCAACTCTAATTTCACAAGCTGTAAAAATTCATTCATAATAGAATTTTTAGTTCTCATTGCTGACCCTTCGCGTATTCTTTGATAATAAATAGCAGAATTTGCAGCCAATGCCATTTTCTTAATTTTAGGAGCAAGTTGAAGACAAAAGACAGAGTCTTCACTTTTCTTCAAGGTAATTGGAAACCGAGTTTTACCGATAATATCTCTATGAATTAATTTTATCACAGGTGGTGACAAAAACTGCCGATAGCTATAAATAGAATAAGGCTTGTTTTTACACCTTTCGAATGCTCTTGACATAAAATTATCTCTTTTCTCAGTAATATCATCCACAAAAGCATAAGAATTTGCACAACCAACACAAGTTGGAGAACTTACTACTAATAAATCCTCAAGGTATGTTGGAGAAACTAAATCATCGTCATCAATAAATGTTATATATTTTCCATTAGCATAATCAATTCCAATATTACGAGCATTTGAAACACCTGGAATATCAGTTTGCAGAATGCTAACATTAAATTCTTTGAATAATGATATTCTTTCTTTTATTAATGAATAATAAGGATCTTTACACCCATTTAAAACAATGATAACCTCAAATATATTATGAGGAATAGTCTGTCGGAATAAAGAATTCAAACATTCAAACAAATAATCCTGAGGTTTATAAGAAGGAATAATAACCGAAATATCCATTATACACATATATATATGATTCTTTTTATTATATTATAACATTTCATTTATTAAGTAAGTGAGCAAAATTAGTTTACATAAAATATTTATTGTCTTTTTCCGTTTTATATGCAATGGGAAAGCCAAAAGTATTGGAGTTGACAGAGGTGGAACGCCTCGCACTCGAAAAAGGATTTCGCTTAGGCGAAAAGCACTGCTTCCGCATGCGTTGTCGTGCCGTGTTACCGAAAGCAGACAGACTGTCTTCTGCAGCAGCGGGCGTGCAAACGGAAATGAGCCACGTGAGCGTAAACGCTTGGGTAAAACGTTTCAAGTTCGAAGGAATCGATAGATTGAATACCCGTTCTGGCAGAGGTCGAAAACCTATCATGGACAGTTCGGACGAGGAAGCAGTGCGTCGGACAATAGAGCAAGACAGACAGAGCGTGAGCAAGGCAAGAGCGACATGGGAGCAAGCCTCGGGCAAAGAGGCAAGCGACTCAACGTTCAAACGTTTTTTATCAGCATTGGCGCAAGATATAAGCGAATAAGAAAACGCCCAAGGGGAGTACCATCTCCGCAACTCTATGAATACAAAGTCGAGAAGTTGCAAGAACTTGAAAGTCAAGCGTCTGAAGGACGTATTAGGCTCTATTATGCAGATGAGAGCCACACTTGTACTGAAGGGTATGTCCCTTACGGTTGGCAACTGCAAGGGGAGAATGTTTATGTCCCCTCCCAAAGGGTGGCACGACTCAATATCTTTGGAATGATTGACCGTGATAACCGTTACAATGGATTCACAACATTCGAAAAGATGACGGCAGATAAAGTCCTCGATGATTTTTCGTTCAACTTGGAAATGGACACTTTTGTTGTCCTTGACAATGCTTCCGTACATAGAAACAAGAAGATCAAAGAACTTCGCCCAATATGGGAGCAAAGAGGACTTTTCCTCTTTTTCTTGCCTCCATATTCGCCACAATTGAATATTGCGGAAACACTTTGGCGTATTCTTAAAGGCAAGTGGATAAGACCACAAGATTATATAACTTCTGACATGCTTTTCTATACCACCAACAGAGCTTTGGCGGATATCGGAAAGGGGTTGCGTATAAACTTCTCTAAACATGTCGCTTAATTTTGATTAGTTACTTATGCTTAAGAATCTGTACATTAATGAAAGAGAGAATTCTCTTAGCTCTTCCTTGAATAGTATAATCTGAATGTCGTGAAAGTGAATATTTTGACATAGAATTACGCAACTCATCATTATCTCGAAGAGTCCTAATAGCTTTAGTTATTTCATTCACATCATTTGGATTTATACGAATGGAATTCTTTGGATTAAGAATATCATCATTAAAAGGCCCATCTGACGAGATAACAGGCAATCCCATTGCTAAAGCCTCAACTATTGCATTACAGCATCCTTCTTTTTGTGTTGGCAATACAAAAACATCAGAGCAGTTCTCATACTGCGGAAGGAGTTCATGATCAAGAGCACCTTTATGAATAATGCCTGGGCAGTCAAAATCGTATTCATAACCAGGAAACGGTTTGCCGATAAACATAACTTTAATATGTGGGTCATTAAGATTCTTAATGGCTTGCGCTACCCTATCAGGTCCTTTTCTTGGAACAAAACTACCCACAAAACTTATAACAAAATCATTGTTTCCAATTTTAAGATCTTGCTTCATTTTCGTGACATCCATTTTATGGAAAACATCCGTATTCACACAATTAGGGAAAACATCGATGTTTTCTTTATTGGCAAGATGATATTTTATACATTTACGTTTGTTTTCTGAAGATACACTTACAACACCTGTACATGCTTTAGCCAACTTTTCAAGTTCTTTTTTGGGCATTTTCTCAACCATATCTTCAAGCGCATTATCGCCTTCACCACATGCCACAAACATAGGAATTTTATTACTTAAAGCATATTCGTATACAGGAAGTGCACTTGACCAAAAATGACTATATATAATTTCGCTCTTTATAGAAACAACCTTACGTACAATTATTTTCTTGTTAATCCAATTGACAAGCTTGAAGTCTCTATTACCTGTAGTAAATGTATAAGGACGGTATATGTCATATTCTATTCCGTTGTCAGTAATACCTTTAGAGTGTAGCGGAAGTATTCTTTCCTTGTGTATTAAGGAATGTACAACACTCTGATAGGCTACAACATTCACCTTTACACCCTGTTCAATTATTGCATGCACAAGTTGTTGAACAAATACATTTGCAGCATGTCCTGGAGCTGGATAGTTGTTTGTTACTACTGTTATTGATTTTAGTTGTTTCATCATTTTTCTATTTATTTATTGGTTTTATTCCATTCCAACTTGTTACATCCGTCTTTATAACTTTTGCTGGTGTACCTGCAATTACACAGTTAGGAATTAGTACACTTTTATTGACTGTTGCATTTGCCCCAACTAAGCAATTATCAGCAATCTCTATGTCGCCAAATATTATTGCACCAGGACCAATATAAACATTGTTGCCTATACGTGGTGCTTTATCATGATGTGCTCCTATATTTACACCAACATGTATGCGACAATTTTCACCTATATGTGTTTGTGGATTTATAATAATGTTGCCTCTGTGTGGCAATGACAGTCCTGGCCCAAATACATTTACGGAAATGGAATAACCTAATTTTACGGATATTTTTCCAAACTTATATTTTGCTATTAACCATATAAATACCCCCCCAACTTGCTTTTTCCTTACATTTTCACAATACTCTAACCATCTAAGAGCTTTTATGAACTGCCATTCATAAGAGGGAAAGAAAAAATCTTTGATTTTAGATACAAGATTACTTTTCTTATTGTAGCCAGTTGAAATCCTATCCAATTTAAGATAGTTTTCATAGTCTTGTTTTGACTGTATCATTATTGTGTCATTATAAATTATTGTATAGGATGTCCAGTTAGATGTTCCGAAAAACAGATGCTGAAATCACCCGATAAGTTATTAATATGTAAGTATTCGGTACCCCCTCATATTTCCGATACGCATATGAGTTTTAGCCCTCCACCAGCTAATGCCAGTGGAGGTTATACCATAATTTGACTAAATTCTAAATTCATTTTTATTGTTCTTCATCTTCCCAAAATTCAGGAAGAAGAGTATAAAGCTTATTCTTTGGCGTTGTCTTTATGTTTTTCAACACATGACAGAGCCAACGCTCAGAATTTTTATTCAGCACCTTACAAGCTCCAGACAATGAGTACATCATCGCTGCTCGCTTGCAAGTCACCGATTACAACCTCGGCGAACTTTGGCTTACTGTTTAATTGTTTCTTACCTTGTACCATAATCTGATTTTTTTAAGTCGTGGCAAAGGTACAAAACTATATATTAGCTTACAATACGGCTTTTACCGATACTTACGTTACTTATATATTACTACTTACAAAACTTTTGTCTTTATATTATACCTTTCAATAAGACATATTATAGCGGCCCAAAAAATCCAAACATGAACGTCACCAGTTACAATAGAAAGATTATGAGCTAAAGAACATATAAAGAAAGACAACCATGCCAAGATAAACATAAGTAACGCTAAATGCTTTTTAATAGACAAGCGAAATAAAGTAATGACACATATTTTTAATTGAATGAAAATAAGAAATATGATAGCCAAACCACCCAAATAACCACCATAAACCATAGCATTTAGAAATAAATTGTGTGGCATAATTCCATTGTTGCTAAGTTCATAAATTCCACCAAAGGGATTCTCAAGGATATAGTTCCAACTTTTTTGATAAATATCCGTTCTTGTTGACATATCTGCACCCAAAGCATAACGAGAATCACTTCCTCCTAACATTTCAGCACCATAATACACCCCTAAAACCACAAGAAAAACTGACAATAGAAAAAATAAGACCTTAAAGTGTTTCCCTAATCGAGAAATTATTAATTCATAAATTATATACATTGAGAACAAAACTCCACAAAAAAAGCCAGTACGCTGTTGAACTACAAATAATGCAACAATAGCAATTGTCCAAAGTATGATATTAATAATAAAGAATTTGCTATATTTATTATACAATAAAAAAATACATACTATAGGTAACAAGTATCCGTTCATTACTTCTCCCACAATACCTGGCATAACAAATCCATCCATAGAATGATGGTATTCTTGAAGTTCTGACAACTCTGAACCACCAGAGAAATGGAAAAAATCTACTATTTGCGCAGCAAATGGCATAAATGAATATTGGCCCAAAGTAACAACTGCATCCAATAAACCAACAAATGCAAGTGTATAAAATATAAGATATTCAGCTTTATATTCTCTTATAATATACTTCGTAGATAAATAAGCTACATAAGCAACAAAGTAAAATCCTACGAGCTGTCTAAAGAAAATATTACCAAACCCTGTTATTAATGAGGATATTAAAAGAAATAATAAAAAGACATTATATAATCTCCAATAACTATCAATATCTACACATCTTTTTTTTATACAAAAAATAAACATAATGATTGTCATTAACTGACGAGGAGTTACTATTCCTCCTATATAGTAGCTACCGTATAAAAGCTGACTAATAATAAATATTACATATAATATTTTAAACCACATTTTTTTTAATTTTGAAGAACGAACGAATAGTATTTATTATCAATGTACCAGGACCAATATTTAATATCAATGTTATAAACACAAATAGCAATAATGAAAATGAAAAACATATTAAAGTCCCAACAAGAAACAACCATCCATTATTAAATGGAAGATATAATCCTACACCAAAAGTTATTAAAGCATTTAATAAACAAACACAAAAGGATTTGTATATGTATGGTAATTTCAAATCCGTTTTCAAATGTAGTATATATATCAAATATGGGAATACCAAAATAACAGCCAACAAGATAGCAAATCCGGCTCCGATTAATCCCCACATTACTGTAAAAGGATATAATAGAATTGACATAACTCCAATCTTTATAAGATAGAATTTAAATTCACTTTTTGTATATCCATATGAGCGAATAAGAGGATTAAAAGAAAAAAGCAACGTTTGCATCAAATAAGCAATAAAAATAACCTTAAAAGGAATAACCATACTCAACCAAGACTCTCCTAATATAATCGTAACAATTGGTTTTGCATAAAGTAATATTATTATTGACAATAGCGTTAAAATCAATAAGATAATATCCACAATACGGAAAACAGTTGCATTCAATCTTTCTACATTATCATTTATTTTTGCATATAAAGGAAATGCAACATTATTTACGACACCGTCAACAAATGTACGAGGATACTGAGATAATTGTTGAGCACGGTTATAGAATCCAAGTTGCTCGGTTCCTAAAATGTTACCGACAATAGCAACATCTATATTCCCTGCAAGCCAACTTGTAATATTTTTTAGTTGTAGCCAACCTCCAAAAGAGTATAACTCCTTAAATTGAGTCTTATTAATACGAAAATGAAACTTACATGGCAATAATAAAAATGAATATATTGTACGTATAAAATACTCTGACAAAAGAGCAATAATTAAAGCCCAAAAACTCCGTAATAATAATACACCAACTAATACAAGAATAAAACTTATAAGTTTGGGAACTGCATTTAATAAAAAATATTTTTTTAGTTTTATTTCTTTCTGTAGAACTATTACAGCAGGATTTATTGCAGCACTTAATATTACACTTAACATTATAACCATAGATGGCCAAATCGCTTCTGTGCTATGATAGTAATATATACAAATCGGAGCGGTGATTGTCCACAAAACAATTGTTGCTACAAAAGATACTAAAAGATTAGCCGACCAAGCAGTATCAAGATAATTATTAATATCACCCTTCTTCTGTATTAAAGCAGGACCAAGCCCCATAGAAAATGCAATACGCCCAAGACCTGAAAAAAACAAAGCAATAGCATAAATACCAAAATCTAAAGGAGAGAGAACTCTACTGGTTATTGCTAATTGGAAAATGCCAATAATAGCAAATATAATGTTTTCACTTAAAGTCCAAAATGCACCAGAAAGAAATGTTTTTTTTATATTTTCAGACATCTTATTATATTTTCTTGATTAAATATGCAATGTATGATTTACATTTTCGTTTAATAAAAACAAATTTATTTATAAAATTAACAGTCCAATGGGTACAAGCAAAATGTAATCCTTTCTTAGAAAACAAACTAGAAAAAATGCCCCTATTCCAACGTACATACGTTGGTCGGAAAAATGCAGTATTGTAATGTACGGCCATTCGTTCAGATATAGGATAAAGCCTCATAAATGGTTTTACTTTACCAAGAAGAAACTCTCCTTTCGAAGTATGAATACTTATTTGTGAACTACCCCAATGATTATATTGTTTCATACCTACATTTGCAAGATGAAAATCACCTATAGTTATATCAGCAGGCATTCCAAAATGCTTATCATATACCTTAAAATGACAAACTGAACATGAAGGTCGCTTTAATTGTTGAAAAGCTGTTCCATAATCAGTATCTTCAAACTTTTTTATACAATTAAAACCATCACTAAATTCAGCATACACATAATAAGGCTTCCAAGCGTTTTTTTTAAATCTAACCGAGAAATCACATATTCCTTCTTTATTCAAAGATTTCATCAGTTGATTAATATACGCTTTATGGACACCTATTGAAGTTGGTCCATGGCATATCAAGTCTACAGTGTATAGATTTTCTGTTTTCTTCCCTAAAAAATTATATAATGCAGCCACTTCACAAGGTAATCCAATAAAAAGAACTTTATTGTTATTTCTCAAATCATTTTGTACATCTTTAAATACATTATATTTACGAGATTGTGCATACTTAGAGCCTCGAATTTGTTTTAATTGTTCAAACGATTCACAACGACAATATGAAACATCCATCATATTATTATCGGAATATCTAACTCCATACACTACTCCTCCTTCTTTAATAAAAACATTTGATAATGTATATGCAAAACCACCAGAGGCACATTTCTGAATTATTTCTTCATCGATGCTATATCCACCATAATTAGATATGATTGAATATGGTTTATGAAGAGATTTCTTTAATGGACAAACTTTATTGCACAATCCACAGTTAATACAAAGAGACTCATCTTCAATATAAGGATAAAAAAAACCTTCTTTATCTGAACGCATTTTTATAATCCCTTTAGGACATATCTGCGAACAAGCTTCACATCCACAACATTGTTTTGGATTGTCAAATATTTTTTTTGTTGTCATATTAGAACGTTAATGATCGTTTTAAATAAGCTAAACCCTCATTTCTTTTCTCACAAACTATAGGGGAAACCTTTGAATAATCGATTGGAATTTCATTAAAAATCACCCAATCACGATTAGTATCCAAAACTAATCTATCTTTAATTCCCCACAAATCAATAATATTGTCTATTCTTGAATTACGACTTTTTTCTATTCCTATTTTATGCCTATAAAAAACATATAGTTGTTTTTCATTTATTACAGAAAAAGCCAATCCATGGAAAGAATCTGTAAACAAGCATTCCGAACCACGAATCCAATTAATAAAGTCTTCAGGTCCAGCACCCATAATATTTATGTCTGCAAAAGTAGCATCAATATCTGATACACTTTCATTACTCATTAAAGAGACCAATTTTATCCCTCTACTTTGTGCATATCTTTTTGCACACATCTTTTGATTAACATCATTACCTATAAGATAACAAACAACATATTTTTCATCAAGCATTTTCTTTACAGGAATTCTCTCTTCCCACTCTTTTTTACTAAGTAAATATGTAGGATCAACTAATACTTCAACCTTTATGTCATCACCACATATTCTTTTTATCAGTTTTTTACCCTGTTCCTCACGAGTTGATAAAAAATCGAAACTTCTCCACATCTCAGCAGAACTTTTATAACAATATTTTGGATAAGACGTTACACCACAACTCGTTGCATAAGATATTTTTCTAACTCCATTTGGTACAAATCGCATAGAAATAAAATTGCCAAAAGCAATTCCTGCAGGCCACATTTGATCACTTCCTATAAGAACCGCATTATATAAACTTCCAACCCTTTTTAAATCTTCATATCCGTTACATAAATGAAAATTTTTAAGATATTTTTCTTTGAATTTTTTAGACGCAATTTTCCTCAAACGGTGATTCTCAGAATGAATTTCATCAAGATTTTTATAACGATCACTTTTTTTAGGCTTTCTTAGATTCTCAATATACCAAGGTATGAGTCCCCAATAAAACTTTATATTTCGTTTACTTGATGCATTATATTCCAATATTTCTGTGTCACATCCCATAGATTCTACGACCTGCTGAGTTGCATAAGATTGTAACTGTGCACCATAATTTGTATGGTTAGGAACTAATATTAATCCTACTTTTGGTTTATTTGCCATAATTATCTAAATTTGTTTTCAACTATAAAACTTATTATCTATTTAAGAAAGGCTATCATAATGGCCCTACTCATAGTTTCCGTATCAGATGCAAATCCATATTACTGAAGTCAGAAGGTAAATCAGCTCCCAAAATAGCAGAAATGCTTGAGGTGACTGTACCTACTGTCTACACATGGATAAAACGTTATGAAGAAAATGGCATCAAAGGCTTGGAGACACGTCCTGGTCAGGGTCGAAAGCCTATTATGGATTGTTCTGATGAAGAAGCAGTCCGCAAGGCAATTGAGGAAGGCCGTCAGAGTGTGTCCAAAGCACGTGAGGCATGGCAGAATGCGACTGGCAAAGAAGCCAGTGACATTACCTTCAAACGTTTTTTAGAAACATTGGTGCAAGATATAAGCGTATAAGAAAACGCCCAAGGGGAAAACCCTCACCGCAGCTCTACGCATACAAGAAAGAGAAGTTGCAAGAACTTGAAGAACTTGATTCCAAAGGAGAACATGTGCTATATTATGCCGACGAAAGCCATGTCTGTACAAATGGATATGTCCCATATGGCTGGCAATTCAAGAATGAGGATATTTACATCCCATCCGAGAAAGCTGCCCGGTTTAATATCTTTGGCATGATTACCAAAAGGAATCAATATAAAGGCTTTACCACAAAAGAATCCATCAACGCAGACAAGATTGTGGACTATCTTGACAGATTCTCTTTCAATGTCACGAAGAAGACTGTAATTGTCTTGGACAATGCTTCTGTTCATAGAAATCGGAAGGTGAAAGAACTGAGGAAAATATGGGAGAAAAGAGGATTGTTCCTCTTCTATCTTCCACCTTATTCTCCAGAACTTAATCCTGTCGAGATCCTTTGGCGTATACTTAAGGGCAAATGGATAAGACCGATAGATTACGAGACTACGGACTCGCTTTTCTATTGTACGAACAGGACCTTGGCATCTGTGGGTACGAACTTATTCGTGAATTATTCATATTTGTAAAATAAAATTTGAGCAGTTACTTACTATAATAATTTGCATACCAAATTGCAAATTTTCTCAATCCTTCTCTTAAACTTGTATTCGGTTTAAATCCAAAGTCTTGCTCCAATGGAGTTGTGTCAGCGTAAGTAACCGGCACATCACCAGGCTGCATAGGTACAAGTTCCTTATGGGCCTCAAAGTCGTAGTCTTTGGGTAGCACGCCAGCGTGCACCAATTCTTCCTGGAGAATCGTAACGAAGTCAAGGAGATTCTCAGGGGAGTTGTTACCGATATTATACACTTTGTAGGGCGGAATAGGAAGACCGTCTTCTCCGTTCTGCTTTTCGGGGGCATGCTGCATAATGCGGACCACTCCTTCCACAATGTCATCGACATAGGTGAAGTCGCGCTTGCAGTTGCCGTAGTTGAAAATCTTGATGGTCTCACTTTTGACCAATTTATTAGTAAAACCAAAGTAGGCCATGTCAGGGCGACCTGCTGGGCCATAGACGGTAAAAAAGCGGAGACCCGTTGACGGAATATTATAGAGTTTGCTATAGGCGTGCGCCATCAGTTCGTTGCTCTTCTTCGTGGCGGCATAGAGTGATACAGGATTATCCACCTTGTCATCGGTAGAGTACGGCACTTTCTTGTTGCTGCCATAGACCGAGGAGGAAGAGGCATAAACCAAATGCTCGACTTCGTGGTGACGGCAAGCCTCCAAGATATTGTAGAAACCGATAAGGTTGCTCTGTATGTAAGCGTCAGGATTGGTGATGCTGTAGCGGACTCCAGCCTGAGCGGCAAGATTCACGACAACGGCAATCTTGTTTCCCGTGAAGATTTTCTCTACAGCATCCTTGTCTGCAATGGAGGCGTGAACAAAAGTCCAATCCCCATGCAAGGCTTCGATTTCTTTCAGACGCTCATACTTGATGTTAACATCGTAGTAGTCAGTAATGGAGTCAATACCGATGACCTTGATGTTCTTGACATCGTGGAAAAGACGCTTGACGAGATTGCTACCGATAAAGCCGGCAGCGCCTGTCACGAGGACAGTTTTGCCCTCGAGATTTATGTTATACTTTACCATGTTTTCTGTTTATGTTTATAGAGGTTATACGTTTAATATGGTGTCTCGGCACAAGGCTAAGAGACGTTGAGGGTATGGTTGGAAGGCAAGCTGCCAAGGGGGGGGTCACATTAATCGCCGTTAATCGAACATTAATCGATCGTTAATACTTTGCAGAAGCAATCCATTTCTGTAAATGGAATGCTACATACATTTTCTCATTATGACAAAGATCAAGCAAGCTGGCAATGCTCATAGTTTATCGAAAATGTTCCAAATCTTCACTGCTATACATAAATCTATGTTTAAAATTTGGCAGCAAAGTTATACGTTTCAAAATTGAACCCTAATTTGAGTGCTTCCTATTATCATATAAAATCCAAAGTCGATATTTTACTATAACAATAATTACGAGAAGAACGAATCTGAACAAACTTATTTAAACCAGGATATGGTGAATCAGATTTCTCTTTTTCACAATACACCGTTTTTTCACGGGCTATTGAGTCTATAACAAAGACACCTTCATCAATGTGATAATCGGGGACTCTTTCCCGAATTCGTTCCAAAAGAAGGTTTAACAAACGAGTCAACTCCAAAGTCATATCACATATAAGCCTACAATACTCTTTAAACTCATTCAATTGGCTGACATAATCAGGATTGTTTGGAATCTTTTTATAAAAACGATCTATCGTATATTCTTCTGTTCCAAATTCTTTAATATGTTCATTACACAAATCAATATAATCCGAAACAAGAACGCCCAAGTTTCTCAAGAGATTATCATATACCTCATATCCTTGATGATAACTTATACGCTGTAAAAAAGAATTCAGCTCTTCCAATTTATTGTATCTTTCAACAGATATTTTAGAACTTCCTGCCATCGCCCAATTGAAAGTCCAATATGGATAGTTCGGCATATCGACAAAAGACAACACCTTATCAAACACAGGAATATAGCATGACAAAAACAAATCTTCTGATGCGGTATCAGCAGAACTTTGTAAAGTATTAACTTTTCTCAAAAACTCATCTCTTAATGTCTCCCAACGACTTTCATTAACACCTTGTCGCTTAAACAATGGAAGTAATTTGTTCTTTAGTTCATTTAGACGAGCACCAGCATCATCTACATCCACTTTGACGGAAATGGCTCGTTGGTTAATGACACCTTCCATATCATTGTATTCAAACCCTTTTACTAAAAACGAAAAGAAATCGGTTTTAAGAACCCAAGCAGCTCCCATTTCATTCAAGCTATATGGACTTGAATAATAATTATGTGAGTGAACTATAATGACAAAAAGATTGTAATCATAGAATTGCTTCAAGATATACTCAGCAAAATCTTCTGATGTAGGTATTTGGTATCCTTTAATGGATGAACACAATAGTTTCTGTGGAGTATCTACACCAAGAAACTCCAAAAGTTTCACCAATTCATTAACAAAAGCAACATCTTCACCTGAATGCGAAATGAAAACTTTAAAAGGTTTGTCTTCAGAAACGGTTGTTTTATCTTGTTTTTCTTCAACATGTGGAACCTTTATAATATCTATCCTATCTATATAAGAACGCAAAGTTGTCAAATTAGCATTCATACTATCGATACCAAAGTCCTTGAAAGAGAACCAATTATTTGTTTCTGATAACTTAAATTCATATAAAGGAGATTTCTTCTCTTCACCAAAATAACATTTTAGGACATCATATACGCGACGTTCCCACAATGTCAAATCACTTTTTAAGACTGTACGTTCTTCGGGATTTATCTGTGGTCTGGGGTATGCTCCAATCACAGCCATCCCATCACCATAATTACCCTGACGAACTTTTAACGACTTAAATCTTTCCAATATTGATAAGCCGTTAACAATCTCCTTTTTTATATATTCTACAAAATTTTCTTTATCCATATATTATATAGCATTAGTTAGCAAAGTACCGTTTAAATCTCGTTAACAAGTTTTCATTTGGATGACATACTGCATCGAAATATTCTTCATGAAACACTCTGTTGGAAATATACAATAATGAATATAATGATGTCAAGAATAAAAATATAATATCAATATAATGGAGATTTGATATCCAACACCATTCATTGACCATCTTACATACAGACAAAGTTATAAATCCTATCGGTATGCCAAGCACAAAGAACCTATCCGCTAAGGTCTTCATCCAAGGATATGACTTTAGATAGTAAACTCCTTCACGATTGATTTTAAATCCCGTATAACCTGCACAAAGAGATGCTTCACACTGCTCTAAGTATTTATACATTTTTTCTATCTGTAACACGACCATATAGTATTGTAGCGAAAACCAAAAGAATGCGATGATAAGACCTGTATTAATAAATTCAAAATCAAAAACCAAATTATCAACTTGAGCTTTGATAACTGCATTCAATTTACTACTGATATAGTTAGGATCAAATATTAAACCTATCAAAAGAATCACAAGAATCAACAGAAGAATAGTAAGGTGATCTCGCTTAGCCAGATACCTCTTTTGTTGTTCAAAGGAATCTTTATAATGGTCGTATAAGATTTCTATCCCTTCCATAGTTACCAACCATATTGTGCCCTATGAATTGCAGTCTTTATTGAATCTAACGAAAAGGACATAGCCCAACATACGCCACACCCATATAACAAACTTGGCGAGGAATTTCTACTATCTAGTTTTACCGCAATAATTTTCTTGCCGGCAGCTTTAGCCTGAGCGATTTCAAAGTACTGCCAATTACGATAGCCTATCAAAGCTCTATCCTCATGGGGTGTATCGGCATGTTCACCCACAAGAACAAGTATTGCATCCGACTGATTTATCTTTGTTGTGATAGCAGCTTTGATGCGGCTGATATTCCAAGATTGTATTTCTTGCGTAGAACCATCATTAAAACTGAAATCGATATTAGCATTACTAGCCCACATATTGAGGGTGTATTTATATTGACGATCATTGTCAAAATCAAAGCTTACAAAAATCTTCATATTATACTTTTTAATGTATACCATCAACACAGCGTCCCCGCTATTTTTCAAGCAGTTACGCATATATGTTTTAAAAAAAAGAATTACTATCGTTTTTAGGGCGAGGGGGAGCCTAAGCGCACCCCATCACCTCACTTGTTTTCTCAACATAGAAACATGGAAGCAT
>OGIV01001327.1_pt1 | contig 14930 bp, 13 predicted proteins | sample 1571861 | NCBI WGS metagenome assembly OGIV01 (sample SAMEA2582099, study PRJEB24529) | metagenome | biome: Human gut stool | place: China | collected 2011 | reverse complement strand
CGTTTGCGCAGCAATGAAAGCCCCAGTGGGGCTTTTAAGCGGCAGAGCGGTCTGCGCTAGCAGATGGAGGGGCTTTGCCCCGACAAGCTCCGCAGGCCGCGACAAACGCGAAACATAAATAAATTTTCCTCTATTTATGGCCAGAGCATAAGAGGAGGCCATTTCCAACCGTCTGTGTCCAAAAGCGGCACGCTGCGCCAAACCTGTGCGGCACGCCGCTTTTCTGTCTTCCGGCGGTGATTTTACCCAAATATATGCTGTCGGTTTGTGCCATGTGTACAAATAAAAGGGCGAACGGTTGTTTTTTGGTTGACAAATCTCAAAAAGAACGGTACAATAAGAAAGTCCTCAATCCGAGGGCATTTATCTATTCAAGCCCCTGGTAAGCTTACTGATCAGCGCGATGGTCCCAAAACCAAAGGTATGGTTACAATCCTTCCGTGGGCAAGAACTAACTAAAGAGGAGATACTACTATGTTTGAAGACAAGACTCTGGTCTGCAAGGACTGCGGTAAGGAATTTGTTTGGACTGCCGGCGAGCAGGAGTTCTACGCTTCTCGCGGCTTCGAGAACCAGCCCCAGCGCTGCAAGCCCTGCCGTGACGCCCGCAAGAACGGCGGCGCACGCAGCAACAGCGGTGAGCGTCAGATGTTCGACGCTGTCTGCGCAGCTTGCGGCAAGACCTGCAAGGTTCCCTTCCAGCCCCGTGAGGACCGTCCGGTCTACTGCTCTGACTGCTTCGCTCGCATGAAGCAGAACTAAGCGCTGATTTTCATTTAAATCGGTAACAAAGCCCCCCGCTGCCAGCCGGCAGCGGGGGGCTTTTTGCGTTTCTCTTCAGGGATGCTTGCGCTGATTTGCGCCCGAGAGCAGCAGCACTGTGCGGTACAGCCGCAGCTTGAGCAGCAACAGCTTTACCCGGTCGTTCCGGCTCTGCATAGCGCGCAGCGGGGTGCTGCGCACCGCTGTGCGCACCCGGGGCTTTTGCAGGGTGCTGCGCAGCCATGCGGTCTGTTCGGAAAGAGAAAGCGGGCTGCACCCAAGGTTCTTGACCCCCATCATCAGGTCGCGGACGGTGCAGTAATTGGCCTTTGCGCGGTGCATGGGGCTGTTCTGAAAGCCCCACGCAGCAACGGTGTCCCACACGGCGTCACTGAGATAAAAGTTATCCTCCAGCCGCTCCGGGTGGTAGCGGTTGGACAGACTTCCCCGCCGGGCGATCGTGTAGTGGTACAGCGGCTTTTCCAGCACCACCAGACAGCTGGGGTTCTGGCGATAGAAGGCTACGAAAAACATTCCATCCTCACCCAGCTGATGGCAGGGAAAGCGCAGATGGTGCTGTTCCAGAAATGCTCTGCGGTACATTTTGTTTGCAGCCAGATACGAGGACGCCATCTTGTCGAAATGCTCCTTGAAGGGCTCGCCCCGGTACACGCCGGAAAAGGTACAGTGGTCGGTTTCAGAGTGCAGCAGCTTTCCGTTTTCATCGCAGATGTCATAAAACATCCCAAACTCCACACAGTCTGCATCCGCGTCCCGGACGGTATGGTACAGCACCTCTGCGGCGTTCGGCTCCACCCAGTCGTCCGGGTCCAGAAAGAAAATATATTCTCCCTGAGCAGCATCCAGACCCGCATTGCGGGCAGCGGCTACACCGCCGTTGGGCTGGTCAATAAAGCGAAACCGCGCGTCCTCGGCAGCAGCCTGTGCACACAGTGCGGCGCTGCCATCCTTGGAGCCATCGTTGATGAGGATGGCCTCGAAGTCGGTCAGGGTCTGCGCCCGCAGTGAGCGCAGCGCCCGGGGCAGCAGGCGTTCCATATTATAAATGGGCAGTATAAACGAGATACAGGGCATGATCCCAACTCCTTGAAATGATTATCCCGGCAGGCCAAGCCGCCGCAGCAGCGGCCGCAGATGCAGCCGACCGGCAAAACGGCAGAACAGGTACGGCACAACCAGACTGGCCGCAAAGCAGGCAAGAACTGTCCCGCCCGCAGAAACGCCTAGTTTTTCATACAGCACAAGCCCAGGCACGGCGCAGCAAAAGGGCTGGTGATACAGATAGAACAGCATAGAATTCTTTCCCAGCGGAACCAGCTGCCGCAGGGGCTTTTGCAGCAGCACACACGCTGCCCAGATGCCTACACAGAACCCGCTGACCGTAAAATAGTCCACCCATGTGCGCACAGCTTCTGCAAGCAGACCGTCCGGCCAGACCACAGTGGGCGACAGCAATCCCCACACCACCCACAGACCGCACAAGGCACCACAAAGCACCAGCGGCTTTGCGTGCTGCTCCGCCTTTTCACGCGGGAGCACGCAGCCCAGAAAGAAAAACGCGCCCTGCTGGAAGAAGCTTTTCACTGCCCAGAACCAGCCGGTGAAAAGCAGCTGATAGCACACGGGCAGTGCCACCACCAGCACCAGCTTTGCCGCTCGGGCTGCCGCAGGGGACAGGGTTTTGTCCAGCAGCCATGCCGTGATGGAAAACCAGAACAGGGTGGGCAGATACCACAGATGAAAACCGTAGGGGTTCTCGTTGCGCAGCACCAGCCAGAGATATTCCGCAGGCTGTTTTAGCTGGTATGCGCTGCCGGACAGCAGTGCCCGCATCGGCGGCACCAGATTTGCCATGCAAAACAAAGCGTATAAAAAACCAGAATATATCCCCCACGGCAGCAGCAGACTGTGTGCCTTTTTGCACACGAACTGCCGAGCGGAAAGGCTGCGGTTCTTCTGCGCGGTCAGGGTGCAGCCCATGCCGGAGAGCAGGAACAGCAGCGGGACGTGGAACCGGTAAACAAAGGTATACGAGAACGCACACCATGGATGTACGGCGCGCATGGACATCCGAAAGGTGTGGCCGTAGATCACCAGCAGCAGGCCAATGGCCTTGGCAATGTCGATGTGATCCAGACGTTTGGTGGTTTGTGTCATCTCTGTCAGCCCTCCTGCATCAGAATATGGATGCGATCCCGCATCTCCTGCCGACTGTCCGGCATCCACATCTTGGGCTTCGGGGGCTTTTTGCGCTCCATTGTATAGGCAAGCGTCACCAGTCGAAGCGCCATTGTGCTCCAGAAATAAAAGGCGGTATTATCGGTCAGGTAGGTCACCGTCATATAGCCCAACTCGCACAGATACAGCAGTGTTGTCTGCTGGTCTGCATAGCGCTGCCAGAACAGCGGGGTCAGAACATACTGGATGACGGACCAGAGCAGAAAGCCGGGAAAGCCCATTTCCACAAAGACCTTCAGGATGTCGTTGTGAAAAGGAAAGGGCTCGTTGATAAGACCGGCATTATACCACTGGCCAATGATGGTATCCACATATTCAAAGCCGTGGCCGAGATAGGTGACGGAAAATTCATAGTAGGGGTTCGCCATGCTCCACAGGTAATCCCGGCCCATCATGTCAATGCCAAAACTGTTCAGCAGTCTCGAGATGATGCCGTAGCGCACACAGTAGAGAAATACCAGAAAAAACAGGATGCAGGACCCGCCCACCGTTGGGTAAAACCAGCTGGGCACCTTGCGCTTGCGGAGAAGCAAAGCGAGCAGAACAAACAAGAGCACTGCCGGAATGGCGCTGCGCTTCATGCCGATCAGAAAAAACCAACAGCAGGCCAGCAGATACAGCCAGCGTTTGCGTTTTTTCTGCCGGGTGGCATGGGGCGCGAAAGCGGCGTAATACAAAACCATCTGCCCGAACACAAAGGTCAGGTCGTGGATCTCCAGTTGGAGCGCGTAACCGTCTGCCTCACCAAAGGTGACCAGACAGGTGACGAGAGACTGGATGCTGGCTGCAAGACCGTAGCTGGGAATGCTCAGCAGCATGATGGCCGTGTTGGCAATGCAGATGCTGATGGTAAACAGCTCAATGGCCTTTTCGCGAAACAGATAGACCAGCGCTACGGCCGTGAGGATGGCAATGCTCTGGAACAAAAGCTTAGAGCAGCTGCGGATCATGGAGGAAACTGCGGCAAAGCTTTCGATCCAGATGACCATCGACCAGAAAAACAGCGCCGCCATCAGGGACATATACAGCAATGTGGGCTTCCATATCTCTCGAAAGCGCTTTTCGTCCGGGTAAAACAGGGCGTACAGCACTGCCAGCCCGATCACACCCAGAGAGATGGCCTTGGGCAGACCGCCCAGCATACTGTTGAGGACTTTCCACTCGCCCAGCCCGGCTCCGGCCAGAAAGACCACGCAGCCGATGGTCAGCAGTTTTTGCCACAGCGGGCTGTCCTTATAAAACAAAGAGGCCGGGGTTTTCCGGCTGTAATCCTTTTTGGTTAGGATCTGATCCAGTGTGCGCATGAAAAAGGGTTCTCCTTTTGTAGTGGGTGTTCCCGCAGGTGACTTACGCCTTCCCACTCAGCTGCAGGTACTGCTGCTGCAAGCGGGCGGCGGCGATGTTGATATCATAGCCCGCCTGCCGGATCAGCTCTGCACCGGCAGAGCGGTCACAGGGCTGTTGGAGCATCCGCTGCAAGCCTGCCGCCCAGTCTGCATTGCTGGCAGAAAGCGGGATCTGGATGGCATGGGGCGAAAGCAGCACCTCCTCCGGCACTGCGTCCGAAAATACGCACCCCAGCCCGGCGGCCTGTGCCTCGATGCCCACCACCGGCAGACCCTCGAAGCGGGAGGGCATGACGAAGAGATCCATCAGCTGGTACCAGTCTGCCACATTGCTTTGCAGCCCGGCAAACAGGATATGGTCTGTGATGCCCAGTTCCTGCGCCTGTGCGCGGACAGCCGGTTCCAGCCTGCCGGTGCCGATGAGCACCAGCATCGCCCGGGGCTCCAGCTGCAAAAAGGCAGCAAAGATCTCCAATAGACGTTCGTGGTTCTTGCGGATATCAAAGCGCCCTACATGACCCAGCACCACCCGGTCCTCCAGCCCGTAGCGCGCCCGCATTTCGGCGCGGACGGCGGGGGAGAAGCGGAAGGCTTCCGGCTCGATGGCGTTGGGGATGATCTGCCCCCGGCGCTCCCAGTCTGCTTTGCCAAAGTAGTAGATGCCCGCATCCCGGCCGCAGGCCCACAGATGGGTGGCGGCGCCGGGCAGCAGCTGCTTGCAGAACATCTTCAGCGGCCACTTGTAGTCCCGGACGATCCAGATATTATGGGCGTGGGCAATGCGCACGGGCAGCCCTGCCTTTTCCGCTCCCTTCAGGGCGTACAGCTCCATCGCCTCGTTATGGGCGTGCAGGATGCGGATGCAGGGGTCTGCGGCCACGGTCTGCTGCACAAAGCGCAGATACGCCGGGTAGTGCAGGGGGTCAAGCCCCGGGCTATGGTAGATGTGCCCGCCCAGACGGCGGATCTCATCGTCGTAATCGCCGGGCTTTTTCTTGTTGACGATAAAATCAAACTGGACCTTGTCGCGGTCGATATGCCGGTAGTAGTTCATCAGCATGGTCTCGATCCCGCCGCGGTCCATATTGCTGACCGAATGCAGCACTCGTATCATGGGGTACTCCTCACATTATAACAATTGAAATCTTCTGCCGTAGCGGCACCACAGCTCAAAGTCCTGCTGCCGCAGGGCGTGGGAACCCCAGCGGGCACGGCGGGGCAGCGCGCCCTCCTGCGGCAGCGCCTTAGCGTACAAAGCGCAGCACAGTCGGAAAACCGCCTGCTGCGTTTCCGGCGGCAGACCGGATACGGTGACATAGCAGAAAGCCGAAAGCTGCAGCGTCAGGCTGCAACGGTACAGTGCATCGTGGGGCAGACCCAGCGCAGCATCCTGTGCCAGCAGCTGCTCTATGATCCAATAGCTTTGCACGGCGGCAGGGCGGTGCTGGCTGGTGGCAGTAAGCCCCTTGGGGTTTTTGCGCCAAAGATAGACCACCTCGGGCACAGAGGCCACGCTCTTTGCCTGCCGGAACACCAGAAAATGGATGATGGCATCCTCAAAGCAGGTATAGTAGGCCGGAAAGCGTATCTGCGCAAACAGCTCCCGCCGGTACACCTTGCCCCATGGCATCCCGGGCAGCTCGAACCGCTCCGGTGCGGCGGCTCCGGTATAGACTGCCGCCGGGTAGCGCTGCACCGGGCCGTAGCCGCCATCGGTGTACAGGTACTGCCAGCCGCCCTGCACCACATCGGCGTCAAGGCGCTGCGCGGCCTCCAGCAGGGTGCGGATGGCACCGGGCAATAACAGATCATCGCTGTCCACGAACATCAGCCAGCGCCCCACGGCATGGCGCAGCCCTTCATTGCGGGCGGCAGCGGCGCTGCGGGGTGCGCTGCAATTGCACAGCACCACTCCGGGCTGTGTCCGGTAGCGTTCCAGCACGGCGGCTGTGCCGTCGGTGGAATCGCTGTCCACCACGATCAGCTGCACGGTGCAGCCGGTGTCCTGCTGCAAAATGCTGTCCAGACAAGGGCCTATGGTGGCTTCGCCGTTATATACCGGCACGATGACCGAAAGGGTCACCGCCGGGTCCTGCGGCGGCAGCGGCGGGCAGGTCTTTTCCGCTGCGGGCTTCGGGCACAGCGCTGCCAGCGCGGCGCGGTCGGACTGTGTGCTGTCCGGCAGCGGTGCACCGCTGCGGTGCAGCAGGTGATACAGTCCAAGGTCTGCGTAGCCGCAGACTGCACCGCACACGGCGGCAGCGCCTGCCAGCAGACGGCTGTGGGTGCGGCAGTGGATCAGCTGATAAGCGCGTCGATTCTGGATCATGCTTTACCACACTCCATTCCCGCAAGGGCAGAGCCGCCCTCCTCTGCGATCAGGGACATCTTTTTCTGCGCTCTGCGCACAAGGTCGCGCACATGGTAGAGCTCCTCCTCCGAGGAGGTGGCCCATGCGGCGGTGAACAGGATGGGGTACTCCGGGTTCAGCTTGTTGTACTCATCCACCTGACTTTGCAGGATGCGGATCATGACTTCTGCCTTCCGGCTGCTGCACTCATCAAAGAAGGCGAGGAACTTGCCTGCGCCGTTGTAGCCCACCGTGCCATCGGTGTCGCCCATCAGCTGCAAAAGACCGGAAAAATCCTTCAGGATACTGTCGCCCACATGGTAGCCGAAGCGGCGGCTCATCTCGGTCAGGTTGTCCAGCTGAAAGGCAAAGCAGGTATAGTCCTCCGGCAGAATGCGGCCGGCCATGCCGGTGATATACACGTTGAGCTTTTCGCGGTTGGGCAGGCCGGTCTTTTTGTCCACATACAGCAGGTAATCCACCACATCCGAGATGCGTCCCAGCAGAATAGCACCGCAGCAGCCGATGACAAAGAACAGCACCAGTGCCAGCATCAGGTACAGCTTGACATTGATGGCGGCAGCCACCTGCACCGAGCTGATCATCTTCAGATAATCCGCGCTGATGTACAGGTTCAGCTCCTTGCTGCTGGTATTGATGATCTCGTAGTAGCTTTTCAGCTCGGTCTCGTAATCATTGATCAGGCTTTCCATCTGGGCGTGCTGCTCGTCTGTGCCGCCAAAATCTACGTTGCGGAAGCTTTGCAGGATCTCCTCCTGAAACTGCCGGTCGATCTGGCTGGCAGCCACCTGCTGTTCCAGCGACACCAGCTTCAGCACCAGACCGTCGTAGGTGGTCTGTGCCCTATCGCCCGAGCCCTCCAGCTCGATGTTGTTCAGGATGTATTCTGCGGACACCACCTCGCCCCGGTCGGTAAAGTAGTTTTTCAGCAGGTCGGCGTTCTTGTACACATACTGGTCGGTCAGGCTCCACAGGCTGTCCCGCTGCTCGGTGGTGATCTGCTCGTCCTGTTTTGCAGTCTCGATCCAGTTGGCCAGATACTCCTGCAGTACCGTGCCGTCCCGCACCTGCGGGCCGTTGAGCACATAGGCGTACAGCGCCGGAATGGTGTATTTTTTGAAATCAGAATAGATATCGCACAGGTCTGCATAGGTGTAGCCGGTGCGGGAGGAGCGAAAGTCCGGGTAGTGCTCCTGCTTGCTCAGCAGGTAGTCCTGCATCTCAGTGGTATCGTTTTCCAGAATGCGGATACACTCGTAGTAGTCGTAGCCGTTGTCCAGCAGGCCGGACGAGGGGTTGAGCGAGAGCTTCTGTTCCACATATTTTTCGGTATAATAGGTGCAGTAGCTCTGGATGATGGCATCCAGCATATTGCGGGCATAGCCAGCGCCCAGCGAGCCGTCCACCACAAGGCTCACCTTGTAGGTGTCGGGGAAGTAGGTCACCTCTTCGCCCTTATCCAGTAAGGCATCATTGATGGTCTGCTGATCCTCTGGAATCACCGGAGTCACAGAGATATTGGAGCGGATGGTGCTCAGCCGCCCGGAAGCGCCCAGCGCATCCATGGCCTGCGAGATGACCGTGGAGGAGTAGATCTCGTTGACGTCCAGATCGCTGCCGTCCGGGGTGTAGCCGTCTGAGATGCCATCGTTGGTATAGCGGATGATGACCGAGGCGGTGTACATCTGCCGCCCGTCTGCATACAGGTAGATGGCGGCCGCACCTGCCAGCGATACCAGAAAGATCAGCAGGCTGAAACGCTTCAGATAGCGCAGGATCTCAAACTTTTTCATTTGCGCTTTCCTGCCTTTCTGCGTTTGCGTTCGTGGAGCAGCCATGCGCCGCCCAGCATGACGGCAACAGACTCCATCAGGGTCTTTTTCAGGCTCAGCCGCTGGATAAAGGAGGCTGAACCGTAGGCAAAGGTGATATAGTTCTGGGATTTATACTTGACATAAGCCTTATCCAGCACGAACAGCTGCTCCGAGATCTCGTTGATGGCGGTCTCCAGCTTGTTCACCATGGCCTGTGCTTCAGCCAGACGCGGCTGTCCGGCGTCCAGCTCCCGGATCTTCTGGATCACATAATTCGTGCTCACGATCTCAGACTGGTAAGCGGTGGCATCGGACAGAGAAGTATCTGCCGCCCGCGCCAGCGCGTCCATGGCGGTCTTGGTGCGGGACATATAGTATTCACTGGCCTCATCCACGGTGGGGATCATCATGATGGAGGTCATGGACTTTTCGTAGATGGAAATGCCCTTTTTGTCCGCATCATAATAGGCCTGCTGCTTGCGCATGGCAATATCGTCGATCTTGTTTTTATATTCCAGAATGTTGGTCAGCATGGACGGGTCGCGGGCAACGCCGCCCTCAATGATAAAGGCCATGGCATTGGGCAGATCGTAATCCACCAGATTATTGATCTTTTTACCCAGCGTGGTAAAGTTGTTGGTGGCAGAGTCGGGGTTTGCCTCGTCCGTAAAGCTTTTGTTTGCCTGCAGGCGGGCGTTCAGGTAGCGGTTCAGCGCAGCGGCGCGCACCTCCAGCTCATTCAGCCGCAGGTAAGGCTCACACGCAGTGGTCACTTCCAGCTTTTCCTTGAGGATGCTCTGGTTGTCGCAGTAGTTGCTCTGAAAGATCTCCCGGTAGGATTCGCACACGCTCTGCAAAAGATCCGTAGCCTTGCGGCTGCCAAGCTCCAGCTTGCGGGTGTTGATGGAAAGATAGTAGTTGGTGCTGATATACTCGCTGCCGTTGGCGCTGCCTGTGCTGTCCGGGCTCAGATAAAGGCACGCAGCCAGCTGGGACGGGGTAAGGCTGTCCTGTAAGCCCACCCGCCGGATGGCGCGCTCCATCACCTCGTCCGAAACGATCTCGTAGGCGTTGAAGCGGGTCTTGTTGGGGTTCATGCCCAGCGCGGCTTCGGAGTAATTGAAGGAGATGCTGGCGGTGGCGCTGTCGGCACTTTTAAAATAGTGGATCAGCCCGAACAGACAGCACAAGGTCAGCAGGCAGAGAAACAGGCGGTATTTATTTGTCCAGATATGGCGCAGCGCCTGTTTGATCTTTTCTTTGATGTCATCCATGGCATTCTACCCTTTTGCAGCGGCCTGCACGCGCAGCGCAGACTGCTTAGTCGATGTCAATGACCGAAAGCTCCGGCACGTTGTTGATGCGGGGCACCCGGCTGGAATCGCCCAGTCCCCGGCTTACAATGAGGGTGGCGCTGTTGGCAAGCGCATAGCTGCCCCCGGCATAATCGGGCAGAAAGCCTTCCTCGGCGGTATAAAGCGGGCCGATCTTTGGCAGACGCACGATGCCGCCGTGGGTGTGCCCGGCCAGACCCAGCTCAAAGGAATAATTTTCCAGATGTTCGATAAAGTAGGTGGGAACGTGTGCCAGACAGATGCGCAGGTCGTAGTCCGTCTGCTGCTCCGCGCTGTCCATAAAGGTGCTGGCACCGTAGTTGTAAAAGTCCGCCGGACTGCCCTCCACGCCCAGAATGCTGATCACATTGTCGTGGACGGTATAGCGCGCCTCCGCATTGCGCAGGATGGTCACCCCGGCGGCGGTGAACTTTTCCACCAGAGCCTGATCGCCGTCCAGAAAATACAGCTCGTCCTCGTGGTTGCCCAGCACCCCGCACACCGGCGCGATCTGGCTCAGCTGACTGCACAGGGAGAGCATATTATCATAGCTGGAACCTTCGCCGTAGGTCACAAGGTCGCCGCCCAGCAAAATCAGATCCGGGGCAAGGCTGCGGATATCCTGCACCAGCTCGCAGTTATCCTGTCCGTATTCCCGCAGGTGCAGATCGGTAAGAAAAACGACCCGGCAGCTCTGGGTCAGCTTGCGGGAATGGATCTGATAAAACTCTGCGGTGTAGTGGGTGCGGTTATAGCAGATATTCTGCCACAGCGCCCCGCCCAGCAGGGCGAGCAGAGCAATAAAGATCAGCAGCGTCAGCAGTACCTGCTTCCAGAGAGATGCTGCCCTCTGTGCGCCGCCGCTGTGTGTGTGTCTGCTGTTTTGCACTGCGCCTTTTCCGTGCTTTGCTTTGATAAAGGCCACATCCTTTCTGTGGGGGAACGTTGCATGGAGACGCGCGCAGCACAAGGCCGCAGCTCATCTCTCCAAAAACGGATACATAAATTGATATATAAAGAAATTATAACATATTTAAAGTGAAAAGCAAAGAGTGCATCTCTGCCGTGAGCGGATTTCACATTTTGGAAAGAATCAAGCAAACACCATCACCGGAACGGATATCGGGCGGGGATATCTGTCTGACAAAGAAGATAATCAATACTGACATTATAGAGATGTGCAAGTGGAACAAGCAATTCGGCAGTCAACTGCTGGGTACCGGTTTCCACATAGCTGTATTTGCGCTGGGTGATGCCAATCTTGTCGGCCACCATCTGCTGGGTGAAATCATGATCTTCACGCAGGTCTTTTAAACGATTCTTCATAGTATCTAACCTCCTGCGTAATAGAATAGGTTAGACAGAATCTATCTATTGACTTTTAGATAAATATTATCTATACTGTAAATACAATCTGCAGATATGCAGAACGCAACAGAACATTGTAAAGGAGATTGTAGCTATGAAAAAAATTACTCGTCGTAATTTCTTGCGGACGATGAGCCTAGCAACCGTTGCAATTGGAATGCTCACGGCCTGTAGTGAACAAACTTTTCCCCCGTTCGGTGATGGCTCGACTGCATTATCGAGTCTGAAGCCGTTAAATGGCCGCTGTGACTGGAACGCAATTGCGCCAGAGGATCCTTTTGGCAATAGCTATGCGAATGCCGTAAATTATGCGGTGTTTGAGGTATATGGCAACACATGGGACGGCGGCATTTGGGATAGCGGCGGTTCATATCGCGGCTCTTTTGAATATCGGGTCTATAAAAAGTATGGTAAGCTGACGATGAACCTTACACCGTATAAGTCGATCGGAGAGGAAGGAACCGCGCTGGTGCAGGTTTATGCAGATGACAAGCTGGTGCAGACTGCACCGCTGATTCGACAGAAAACAGATACGGTAAAGCTGGAAGCGAATATCGAAGGCGCAGAGTACATTAAAATCTTCATTAAACTTTCCAAGGGCGCGTATGATATAACCTATGGTGCTTTGATTATTTCGGATGCAAAGCTCTGGCCCAAAGAGAATAACAATTTATAAGTAAACACAAAAGACCGAACGACACACTGATCGTTCGGTCTTTTATTCAGCTCAATCGTCGTCGCTGTCCAGCTTGAGCACGGCGGTAAAGGCCTCACTGGGCAGGGAAACGCTGCCCAGCTGACGCATCTTCTTTTTGCCTTCCTTCTGCTTTTCCAGCAGCTTCTTTTTGCGGGAGATATCGCCGCCGTAGCACTTGGCCAGCACGTCCTTGCGCATGGCCTTGACCGTCTCGCGGGCAATGATCTTGCCGCCGATGGCTGCCTGCACCGGGATCTCGAACAGGTTGCGCGGAATGTTGTCCCGCAGCTTTTCGCAGATGCGGCGTCCCTTGGCGTAGGCGTTGTCCCGGAATACGATCATGGACAAAGCGTCCACAGGGTCGCCGTTGAGCAGGAAATCCAGCTTGACCAGATCGCTCTCGCGATACTCCTTGAACTCGTAGTCGTAGCTGGCGTAGCCCCGGCTGCGGCTCTTGATGGCGTCGAAGAAGTCGTACACGATCTCGCCCAGCGGCAGCGCGTAGTGCAGGTCCACCCGCACATCGTCCAGATACTTCATATCGATCAGCACGCCGCGCTTGCTCTGGCACAGATCCATCAGGCCGCCCACATAATCGTTGGGGGTGTACAGGTGCACGTCCACAAAGGGCTCTTCCTGCTTGACGATATTGCTGGGGTCCGGGTAGCTGGAGGGGTTGTCGATCATCTCCACTGTGCCGTCAGTCAACGTCAGGCGGTAGCGCACGCTGGGGGTGGTAGTGATGATGTCCAGATCGAACTCCCGCTCCAGACGCTCGGTGATGATCTCCATGTGCAGCAGGCCGAGGAAGCCGCAGCGGAAGCCGAAGCCCAGCGCGGTAGAGCTTTCCGGCTCGTAGAACAGAGAGGCATCGTTAAGGCTCAGTTTGCCCAGCGCGTCGCGGAAAGCTTCATAATCATCGGAGCTCACCGGGAACAGGCCGGCATACACCTGCGGTTTCACCTTCTTAAAGCCAGGCAGCGCTTTGTCTGCCGGGTTGCGGGCGGCGGTCAGGGTATCGCCCACCGGCGCGCCGAGGATGTCTTTGATCGCGCAGACCAGCCAGCCTACCTCGCCGCATTTCAGCTCGGTACGGTCAACCTGTTTCGGGGTGAAGATGCCCAGACGATCAGCGTTATAGACCTGGCCGGTGCTCATGACCTTGATCTTGTCGCCCTTGCGCATGGTGCCGTTTTTAATCCGCACCAGCGACACCACGCCGAGGTAGTTATCGAACCAGGAGTCAATAATCAGCGCCTGCAGCGGCGCGTCCGGATCGCCTTCCGGCGGCGGGATATCGCGCACCAGACGCTCCAGCACGTCGGTCACGCCGACGCCGGTTTTTGCTGAGCAGCGCACCGCGTCGTGGGCATCGATCCCGACGATATCTTCAATCTCGTCCGCTACGCGCTCAGGGTCGGCCGCAGGCAGGTCGATCTTGTTGAGTACCGGAACCACTTCGAGATCCATCTCCATGGCGGTGTAGCAGTTGGCCAGGGTCTGGGCTTCTACCCCCTGCCCGGCGTCTACCACCAGCAGCGCGCCTTCGCACGCGGCAAGAGAACGGGAAACTTCATAAGAGAAGTCTACGTGGCCCGGGGTGTCGATAAAGTTCAGCTGGTAGGTCTCACCGTCGCTGGCCTTATAGTCCAGGGTGACGCTCTGCGCCTTGATGGTGATCCCGCGTTCGCGCTCAAGATCCATGGAGTCCAGAACCTGGGCCGCCATTTCGCGATCAGAAAGGCCACCGCAAATCTGGATGATACGGTCAGACAGCGTCGACTTACCGTGGTCGATGTGAGCGATGATCGAAAAGTTACGTATATTCTTCATATTTAGAGTTAATTATGCCTTACGAGTATCATGAGGCCGCTGTACTGTGCCTGACGTTTTTTAATCCGAAAACGCCGCATTCTACACTACATCCGCGAAACCAGGAAATGCTGTTAGATCCAGCATACCCGCAGAAATTGTGGCGTTGTAACAGGAAAGGTAAATAAAGATAAGGGCCAGTGAAATCACTGGCCCATGTCGGAGGAAGGCGTATCAACACGCAGCAGATCCGGCGGCAGTGCGACGTTCAAAATCACCGGCTGCCAGGACTGACGTGCCGCCAGTCGCGGCGACAGACCGCGCGCCACCAGGAAGCCGCCGACGCCGCCCAGCAGCGCGCCGCAAAGTGACGCAATATCGCTGGCAAACAGCACCTGAAAAATAGACGCCATTACAAACAGCCCCGCCAGCGGCGCCATATACACCAGCATCGCTGAGCCCAGCAGGCTGCTTTCAGCGATCCCCAGCTCCACTTTTTGCCCCGCGGCCAACGGCTGCTCGCAGGGCACGCTAATGGTATGGCTGGTCTGCGGCCCCAGCTTGTTTAGCACCCGGCTACCACAGCCGGCACGGGAGGCGCAGCTGCTGCAGGAGGCTTTAACGTCGCAGTGCACCTGCGCCACGCCGTTATGCCAGGAAACCACGGTAGCCCACTCTTTAATCATTGTACTGCCTTGAATTTAATACTGTCAGAGATACGCTTCGCCGTCTGCGGCGGCAGCTCGCCCACTACGGTTATCTCCGCGTTATCGCGCACCGTCGTGCTGACGGTGCGTCGGCCGGTGCGCAACAGCTGGTCGCTGCTGGCCGCCGTGGCGCGGTTGATATTGATCGAGAAGCTGAACAAGCCGTCGGAATAGAGACGTGATTCTACCGGACCGTCAAAGGTGGGAAGACGGCGCTGGCTGCTGGAAACCTCAGTCACGCCCTGCGGGAGCCACGTCGGCGCCCAGTTGAAGTTGGCTTTGTCGCCTCCTTCAGGCACCGACAGCTGCGGCGGCAAATTCGCTTTTGCCAGCGTCTCCATGCTGGCGCTGACGTTATCGCCAACATTGAAGGAGACAACCCGGAACTGCTCCAGCGTTTCCCCGTCGCGGTCGAGCAAATCGACGCGCAGCGGCAGCTTAGTTTCAGCATCCAGCCAGG
>OGIV01001319.1_pt1 | contig 14969 bp, 10 predicted proteins | sample 1571861 | NCBI WGS metagenome assembly OGIV01 (sample SAMEA2582099, study PRJEB24529) | metagenome | biome: Human gut stool | place: China | collected 2011 | reverse complement strand
GCGATGATACCTTATTCGCTACTGTAGACGGAGTTGTCAGATTCGAGAGAAAGGGCAGAGACAAAAAACAGGTTTCTGTATACCCAAAGACAATCAATGAGTAATTTGAATGGCTTCATACTGAGAATGTATGAAGCCATTTTTTCCATGAAGGTGTTGTCAGGCGGCTGTGCGGACTGCGTGCTTGCACGCAAGGCCGAATGGGCATTTGACAACCAAGCCTGCATGAGTAAGCAGGGCGATAGCCCGGATTACGAATGTTGGCAGCAGCTGAGGGAGTGCCCGGCAGGCGCACAGCAGCTGCCTTTCGAGAGGAGTACATGATGGTAAAAAAAGATGCAAAACAGAAAAAAGTACGGATCACGAACTGCGAGACCTGCGCCTTTTACACATATGATGACGAGTATGGATATTATGTCTGTGAGGCAGATCTCGACGAGGACGAGATGTCCGCGTTCCTCCGCGGAAGTGACTTTTCCTGCGGTTTTTACCAGGCAGATGATGAGTACGCTGTTGTAAGAAAACAGATGTAAACGAGATGATTTTGCGAGTCTGCGCATTTTGCGCTGATAATAAAAAAGTAAATTGAAAAGCAGTAACTGCTCCACATTTTTGCAGTTACAAAAAAGAAACATGTTGATAAAGTTTTAAGGAGAAGACCATGAAAGAACTGGAAAAGACTTACAATCCTTCTGCGATTGAGGAGAAACTGTACCAGAAATGGCTGGACAACAAATATTTCCACGCTGACGCGGAGAGAGGAAGACGCGAGGGCAAAAAGCCGTTCACGATCGTAATGCCGCCGCCGAATATTACAGGACAGCTCCATATGGGACATGCCCTCGACAATACGATGCAGGATATCCTGATCCGTTACAAGAGAATGCAGGGATACAACGCTCTGTGGATTCCTGTACCGGTCCAGGCAAGCATTTCCACCGAGGTAAAGGTGATCAACAAACTGAAAGAGGAAGGAATCGACAAGAACGATCTGGGAAGAGAAGGCTTCTTAAAGAGAACCTGGGAGTGGCGTGAAGAATATGGCCGCACCATCGTAGACCAGTTAAAGAAGATCGGTTCTTCCTGTGATTGGGACAGAGAGCGTTTCACCATGGATGAAGGATGCTCCGAGGCAGTTCTCGAAGTATTCACCCGCCTCTATGAAAAAGGATATATTTACAAAGGTTCCAGAATCATCAACTGGTGTCCGGTCTGCCAGACCTCTATTTCTGATGCAGAGGTGGAACATGAGGATCAGGATGGATTTTTCTGGCACATCAATTATCCGATTGTTGGAGAAGAAGGTCGTTTCGTTGAAATCGCAACCACCCGTCCGGAAACTCTGTTGGGCGATACTGCAGTTGCAGTTAACCCGGAAGATGAAAGATACAAATGTATATTCGGAACAGTCTAAAAAGGTGTCTTTATGGGGAAATAAAGTTTGGGATGTAACCTCTGTATTATATGATAAAGGAATCGTCTGGATTTCTACTGTCGGGCAGGGCATTTTACGTTATCATGTTGCTTCCGGGCATGCAGACAGAATTACCTATCAGGAAAATAATAAAGAAAACAGTCTTTCACATACTGATGTTTTTCGGGTTGTCCCTATTAAAAACGATCGTTATTTAGCTGTAACTTGGAGTGGGTATACTTTATTATTACAAGATAAAGATAACCCGGAAAAGATGACTACTGAAATATACAATAATACAGCTTCGCAACTTCACCGGAGTTTGGAGACGAGAATGATATCAGCCTATTATGATCCCAATGGCATTGTCTGGATAGGTACGAATGGAGGGGGAGTGATGTATTCTGATTTGAGGTCACAGTTTTATAACCAGTTTCATCAGGAGAGGCATAATGAAGTTTGTGGTATTGTCATGGATGGCAGGAAATATGTCTGGATGGCTACTTTCCATCAAGGTATTATGAAAAGTGAGCAACCTTTTCAACTGGGACGACGAATGAGTTTCATTACTGTCGGCACTCCTGAAGTCCGGAAAAAAAATACTGTCCTTTGTGCCATGAAAGACAATAGGGGTTCGCTCTGGTTTGGAAACAGTGATGGGACATTGACTCTTTATGATGGAGCGACCGGGCAGTTTCGGCTGCGATCTTTACAAGACAAGGGGAGAGTTAATGTAGCCGCAGTATGGGCATTGTATATGGATGCTGACCGATGTTTATGGATAGGTACCAATAATGGAGTATGGAAGCTGAACACTAAATCCGGGGTCTCCCAGAAAATCTCAATTGAGAAGGCCTTTAAGGATTCTACCAAGGTTCACGTGCGGGCTATTGTCGGAACGAAGGATGGAGCAATCTGGTTGGGCACAAGTAATATAGGAGTCTGTAAACTGAAGCTCGATTCCGAAGGTGAGATGAGCATAAAAATAGGCTATGAAAAGGTTGCGAATATTAAAAATAGTTCAGTCCGTTCTTTGCTGGTTTCTTCCGATGGCAATGTATATGTGGGCTATATGGATGGTTTTGCCATTCTTTCCCCAAAAACAGATGCGATACGAGAATACTATACGACCCGGGACGGGTTGTGTAGTAATTTCATCGGATGCCTGGTCGAAGACCACCGAGGGCATATTTGGCTGGGAAGTAATTCGGGCGTTTCTCGTTACAGTCGGCATCAACATCTTTTCTATAATTATTATATTAGTGGTAGTAACCGCTCTGCGTTGCTCGCCGATAAAACGTTATTTTTCGGCAATAATAAATCACTTACCTATTTTAATCCGGATAATGTAGATGTGCGTCTTGCTGGAGATAAAGTTTTTATTACAGAACTTGAAGTAGATAACCGTTCTGTTGGGATTGGTGATAAAATCAACGAGCAGACAGTGTTGAAAGAAGGTATTTCATATACAGGTTCGGTTACTTTAAACAATGAGAATCGTGATTTCGCTTTGACTTTCAATAATCTTTCTTATGCTGAAGAGCAGCAGAAATATAACTATCGCTTATTGCCTTATCAGACGCAATGGTTGGTTTCTAACGATGGAGAGAAAGCGGCTTATACAAATTTGCCAGAGGGAGATTATACATTTGAGGTGAAAAGTATCTATCCTGACGGAAGGAATGGAAAGGTGACTTTGCTCCAGATACATATTTTGCCACATTGGAGTCGTACATTGCCTTTCCGATTATTAATTCTCTTATTATTAGTTGGAATAGTGGCTTATTTGATCCGTTTGGTTAAACTTCGTCAGAGGCGCATGGAACATGAGATGCGAATGGAGCATGAACTATTGACGGTAAATCTGGAGCGTGAAAAGGAGCGGCAGATCAGGATGGAGCGCGAGAACTTTTTTACAAGTGCCGCACATGAATTGCGTACTCCATTGACTTTGATTCTCTCACCTCTACAAGAGCTGTTGCAGTATATTAAAGCCTCCGATCCGTTATATAGCAAACTATATACCATGTATAAAAACGGAGCTTCTCTGCATACGCTGGTCGATCAATTACTCTATGTACAGAAAATAGAAGCCGGAATGGTGAAACTCCGTTTATCAGAGGCGGATATTGTAGGATTAGTAAAGGAGGTGGCTGAGTCATTCCGCCAAATGGCAGGAGTGAATGGGGTTACGTTCAATGTACACCTCCCAGATGATCCTGTTTATCTCTGGATTGATACGGAGAAAATAACTTCATCGGTCAGTAACCTGTTATCCAATGCTTTTAAATATACTTCGCCAAACGGAGAAGTTTTGCTTTCTCTGACCCGCATGGAGCGGGATGGAAAGGGCTTTTGCCGGATAACAGTATCAGATACGGGAACGGGAATTCCGGATGAATTGCAAAAACGTATTTTTGATTCTTTCATCACCGGCGATAATTCACCGGCTTTTTCAACCAAAGTCGGTATTGGATTGCGGATTGTGAAAAATACGATAGATCTGCATCATGGACAAGTCACTCTTGACAGTGAACCTGGGAAAGGTTCTACGTTTGTTCTATTGATACCGGAAGGTAAATCTCATTTTATCGGTGACTTATACGAAGTGGTAGATTATCATAAACATGAAATGGAGCCGCAATTTCAACCCTTGTCCATACAGGAAAACACAGAAGGGGAGGTTCCGGTCACTAAAAAAACGCTTCTGATTATTGAAGACAATGTAGATGTACGTCAGTATATCCGTTCCTTGTTTGTAGCAAAATACACGGTACTTGAGGCTGCCGATGGTGAAGAAGGTATTCAAGTTGCCACAAAAGAAATTCCCGATTTAATTATTTCGGACGTGATGATGCCAGTCAAAGACGGATTTGCTTGTTGCCGGGAGATACGCGAACGACAAGAGACAGCCCATAGTCCTATCCTGATGTTGACAGCCAGGGCAGAAGATGCAGATGTACTGCAAGGTTCTCGTAGCGGGGCGGACGACTATATGATGAAGCCTTTCAATCCGGAAGTGTTGAAAGCGAAAGTGGAGAATCTGATTCTTCAACGCGAACGCTTGAAACGGATTTATACCAAAGCTTTGATGTTGAAGCAGGAGCCGGCTGAAGATGAAGAGGCAGATGACGTATTTATGCAGAAACTTATTAATGTGATTGAGAAGAATCTGTCTGATGATAATTTTAATGTCAAGATGCTGGCCGAGCAACTTCACATGAGCCAGCCTACTTTGTACCGGAAGGTAAAGCAGCGTAGTGAGTTATCTGTAGTCGATATGATTCGAAGTATACGGGTAAGTAAAGCTGCTTCATTGATTATGGAGAATCGTTATTCCATTCAGGAAATCTCCGAAATGGTAGGATTCAGCGATGCCCGGACGTTGAGAAAGCACTTTACGGAACAGTTTGGTGTACCTCCTTCAAAATACATGGAAAGTAAATAAAGAGTTAATTCTTCACCCCCTGTTCAGGAACGAAGAATTAACTCTTTATTTCAGTCTGCTATGTGCTTGTTTTAATCTAATATGATGGGTTTATACTTGGGAACCAATGCCTTCATCACAATCCATCCAACGAGGTAGGCTACCGAACAGATGCAGAAAATTATAAAGTACCCGGCCGGTTTACCGATGAAGCCCATAAATACCATTTGGGTTATATCTGCATGTACAAACAGCTTACCGGCTGAATACTGGAGAATCATCGAACCCACTCCACCTGCCATGCCGCCGATACCGGTAATGCTGGCGATAGCGCTTTTGGGGAACATATCACCTACAGTAGAAAATATATTGGCGGACCAGGATTGATGGGCAGCACCTCCGATACCGATCATGATAACCGGAAGCCAGGGGGAGATGGTTCCCAGTGGTTGGGCGAGTAGTACCAACAGAGGGAAGAAGGCGAAAATCAGCATAGCTCTCATGCGGGCTGCATACGGGTTTAGTCCCGTTTTATTAATGATAATCGTGGGAATCTTTCCACCATAGATGGACAGCATTGTAATTGCGTAAAGAGTGAAAATCAGTGCCCGACCCAATCCTTCGGAGGTTTTTATATCAAATTGAGTGCTCAGGTAGGAGGGTGTCCAGAAGAGGAAAAACCACCATACTCCATCCGTCATGAACTTGCCGAATGCAAAAGCCCAGGTTTGTTTATACATAAAACATTGCCGGAAAGTCATGCCTTTCTTTTCCTTATCTTCTTTTGCGGGTATTTTTCCGTTCTCCTGTTTGTCTTGTTCGATATATTCGAGTTCTGTTTTGTTTACGAATCTGCTTTTAGAAGGAGCTGTATACATGAATACCCAGAACCCCATCCATATGAAACCGAGGGCACCGATGATAACAAACGCCATTTCCCATCCCCAGGCTTTGGCCAGTAATGGAATGCTTAAAGGAGCAATCAGAGCGCCGATAGAGGCACCGGCATTGAAAATGGAAGTGGCATACGCCCGATCCTTTTTCGGGAAATATTCGGCCGTTACTTTAATGGCAGCCGGAAAGTTACCCGCTTCACCAAGTGCCAGGATGCAGCGTGCAACCAGAAAACAATACATGCTTATAGTGGCGAGTATTACCACTACATCGCCTGTGGCCGCTATCAGTTCGGCTGCACTATGCATACCTACATACTCTTCGGTCACAACTCCACAAAATGCATGCAGGCAGGCACCTACCGACCATACACCGATAGCCCAGAGATAGCCTTTCTTAGTACCCATCCAGTCGATAAACCGACCGGCAAAAAGCATACAAATGGCATATACAATGGAAAACACAGAAGTTATAATGCCGTAATGTGATTCGTCCCAATGAAACTCGGGCTTGATAAATTCATCCCAGGTCAACGATAGCACCTGGCGGTCGAGGTAGTTTATTGTTGTCGCGAAAAATAACATGGCGCAAATTGTCCATCTGTAGTTTGTCATTTTCCCCACAGTGTTTTGGAGTGTATTCATACTATTTGATTTAAAATTTTCCGGTTTTGTTTCGGAGCCAAAAATACGCATTATTTGATGTTATCCAATGATATTGGCTACTTATTTTCATACTTTCAGAGATTATTTTATGATATATTTATAAAAAGGAAGAATAAATGCGTTATCGAACACAATAAATGTTGTTTTCGCACACGGTTTGTCTTACTAAAAAATAGGAACTACGTTTGAATTGAAAATAGACCGGACTTACTTTCTTGGGATGCGTTAGAGTACTTCCAATACGAAATAGACTTTAATGAAGCTTGAAATGTAAATAATATATAAAAACTTCAGGGTGCTGATTCCGGATTCGGTCCGGATTGTGGTATAGGCAGAGGATGTGCGGTTCGATTTTTATGTTTTTCCTTTTATTTTGTATTTCAAGATAGAAATTTTATCTTTGCCTTAATTGAGACAAAACATAATTAAAATAAAATGAAAAACAACCGATTGATCATTACCCTTATTGCCTTGTTTATTTTAGGGTTTGGGCTGAACGCCCAAACGGCTCCTACTGAGGAAACGGCTGCTCAGAAAGAGAAAAGAATGGAATGGTTCTCCCAGGCCAAGTTAGGAATCTTTATTCATTGGGGAATCTATGCTGTGAACGGAGTATCTGAGAGCTGGTCATTTTTCAACAATTACCTTCCTTATGAAGAGTACATGGCTCAGGAGAAAGGATTTACGGCATCGGCCTACAATCCTCAGGAATGGGTGAAACTGATTAAGGAAAGTGGCGCGCGTTACACCGTCATCACTACCAAGCATCATGATGGTGTAGCTCTTTGGGATACGAAGGTGGGTGACTTGAGTACCGTGAAAAGCACTCCTGCCGGGCGCGACCTGATTGCTCCTTTTGTGAAGGAGGTGCGCAAACAAGGATTAAAACTTGGATTTTACTATTCGCTGCTCGACTGGTCGCATCCCGATTATCCTAATAAAACTCGCACGGAAGTACGTTACAAAAACGATCCGGATCGTTGGGCTAAGTTTGTTAACTTCAATTTCGGACAGCTTTCTGAACTGAATAAAACCTGGAAGCCCGATCTTTATTGGTTCGATGGAGACTGGGAACAAACCGCTGAAGCCTGGGATTCGAGAGGGATCATCAATTTGCTGCGTTCCACTAATCCGAATGTTATAGTAAACTCCCGTATTCAGGGATATGGTGATTATGCCACACCCGAGCAAGGAGTTCCTGTGGTTCGCCCTGCAGATAAATATTGGGAACTTTGCATGACCATGAACGATTCGTGGGGCTATCAACATGCTGATACCAATTATAAAACTCCGTTCATGCTGCTGCGTACTTTTGTCGATTGCCTCAGCATGGGTGGTAATCTGCTTCTGGATATAGGACCGAAAGAAGATGGAACTATTCCTGCTGAACAGATTGCTGTTCTGAAAGAGTTCGGACGTTGGACGAAGAAGCATAAGGAAGCTATCTACGAGACGCGTGCCGGTATTCCATGTGAGCATTTTCAAGGGTATACCACACTGAATAAAGCAGGCGATATTCTTTACCTTTACTTACCTTATAAGCCAAACGGCCCGATTGAGGTGAAAGGGCTTGTCAATAAGGTGAACCGTGTATGGGTAGTGGGTAACGGAGCTATGTTGCCATACAAGGTTTATAACAAGAACTATTGGAGTGAGGTGCCGGGAAACCTCTATATCGATATTCCCGAACGTGTGCAGGATGAACAGATCACTGTGATTGCTGTGTTACTCGATGGTCCTATCAAGCTTTATCGTGGAGTGGGGCAAGTGATTGAAAGTAATTAAAAAATAAACCTTTATGAATTTCAGATTAACTTCTTTATTCGTTTTTCTATTCCTTTCTGTTCAGCTTTGGGCGGGAGGACATAAGAACCTGCCTGCCAAAGGCGACCTTCACGTTCCAGTATTTGAAAATGTGAATGTACGTTTCTCTCCTGATACGTATCCTAATAATTATAACGGGGCGGATGAGTCAGGTGTATACCATCTGGTCAATGGGCGTATCATCCTGAAGAAGATAACTCTTCCTGCATACAAACGAAATGTGTCGGTGAACCTAAAGATTACCCTTGCTTCCAACGGTGATCGCTGGGATAAGTCGGGTTCTTGTTTTGTGTTGCCCAAGTCATCAGCTGTCAATCTGCTGACAATCGCTCGTGATGGTGCGAAGTTTCCTCCGGTAGATAGCTTGAAGTTGGAAAAAATGGTAGGTATCGTTTCCGGAAAAGACTATTTGCCTACAGTAGAGTTGATGCGTTTTATGACTCCATTCGGTGTGGGGTACTATAGTAATAACAATGATTCACTGAGCAGCAAACGCCGTCCGGTTTATATCCCCAAGTGGGAAAGCAATGTTACCTGGCAACAAGATATTACCGATCTTTATCCTTTGCTTGAAGGAGAGGCTTATGTCGGTATTTATATTGATACCTGGACTTCTGAAGGTTATCTGGTAAGTGCGGATATTGACGTGAAAGAAAGTCGCCTTACTTGTGACGCTCTTCCGAAACGCCATGTAGAACCGTTGATGAATACCGTTTATTATATGGGACAGAGCTATCCTGATATTTTTGCCCGTCGGGATGTATCTACTGATTTTACAGTTCCCAAAGGAGCAAAAAATATCCGTCTTAAATATATAGTGACCGGACATGGTGGCCATAGCGGTGGGGACGAATTTGTGCAAAAGCGTAACATTATTTCTGTTGATGGGAAAGAGGTGCTCAACTTTGTTCCTTGGCGTGATGATTGTGCTTCTTTCCGGCGTTTCAATCCGGCGACCGGTGTTTGGCTGATCAAACGTTTGGCATCTTATATCGGTGAAAAGGGGTATACAGAGAAAGAAGTGGAAGAGCCGCTGGCTTCTTCGGATCTTTCCCGTTCCAATTGGTGTCCCGGTTCGGACGTTGTGCCCGAAGAGGCAATTATTGGTACGCTTACTCCCGGCAAGCACACTTTTACGGTCAGTATTCCTGAGGCTCAGGTTGTAGATGGGAATAAACTGAACCATTGGCTGGTTTCAGCTTATCTGGTATGGGAGGAATGATTGCGTTAGGGTTCATCCCGTAAGTGTATAATTCTATACTGCTTTGAATTTGATTCACCACAGAGGACACGGAGGACACAGAGAACACAGAGAATATTTTCTTTAATATACTAAGCAAGAAATTAAAACTCTGTGTCCTCCGTGTCCTCTGTGGTGATTTCTGTCGATAGGATATAAAAAAAGCCTCTTCTCACGAAGCGGCTTTTTGGGTTTACTTTCTTTTTATGCTTTAGCTCAAAAAGAAAGCAAACTTTAAGATGAAAAAAAGGGAAGTCTCACGACTTCCACAATTCTTCTAACCTTAAATCTAAATCTCTATGAAAAAAACGTAGTGCAAATATAGCGGTTTGCGATATACTGAGGTGTTAACGAAGTTCAGAAAGAAAGAATAAAAGCTAAGGACTGCAAAATTAAGATAATGCCTCTCGCTGTTTTATTAATTTTATCAAACTGTCATAAATTGGATTCTGTTCAAGCAGTCGGGGCACTCCTGTAATGAACATTTGCTTGCGTGCGCGGGTCAGCGCGACATTTAGTTTCCGGTCTATAAGGACTCCATTTTCTTCTGTCAGATTAGAGAGGAAGCGAAGTTGGTAGGGGTAGTTTACACAAAATGAATAGATGATGACATCTCGTTCGCTTCCCTGAAAACGTTCTACGGTATCTACCAGAATTGAGTTCAGTTCCGGGATTCCCAACATGGCAATTTCTTTTTTAATCAAAGCGATCTGGCTTCGGTAAGGGGTAATGATCCCTAAGGTGCGTGTACTTTCAAAAGTCCCGGCATATTGCCGGTAAATGTCTGCTGCAAGCCGGGCTGTGATACACGCTTCCGAGTGGTTGACTTTTGCCGAAGCTCCTTGTGGTTCTGCTTCTGAAGGAAGGAAGACTATTCTTGACATTCCTTCTATGGTTTCAACCTGATGGGGAAGTCCCACCGGGATCAACCGCCCTTCGTAAAAAGCACGGTTGGCAAAAAGGGCCACTTCGGGGTGCATCCGTCCCTGCTTGCAAAGCATATCGAAGGAGCGATGTCCTTTGGGTGATGAAGAGGAAACAGAAGGGAGAAGATCGGTTGATGATGTACGTGCGGTACGATAGAGGCGCTCAAAGAGAGAATCTTTGAGGTTTTTCAGTCCGATAGCACGTAGCTCCTCATCATAAATCTCCGATTGTCCGGTATTTTGCAATACGACAGCAGGTAGCTGCTTATGGTCACCGATCAGAATAAATTTGCCAATGGCATTTTCTCCATCTTCACTGCGGGCACAGAGGATGCCCAACAGTTGAGGCTCCAGAATTTGAGTGGCTTCATCCACGATGGCTACATCGAACTTTTTCAGGCGAAAGAGTTCGGGCTTACCGGAAATGGAGGCCACTGTCCCTACAAAGATACGGCAGTGACTGATGCGCTCGGTTACTTCGGACCGGCGGAAGCAGTGTGATAGTTCATTTTCAATCAAGTGGTCGCGATAGGCTTCATCACATGAAAGTTCGCTGCCCACACGGATAAAATCGACTTTCGGGTGGATAGACGAAAGGGCTTTGCAGATTTCATCTACAGCCCGGTTAGTATATGAAAGGAGAAGTATTTGCGCCTGTTCTTCCCTATGAAAGGTTTCTACCATTTTCTTCAGGGCACACGAAGTTTTGCCGGTTCCCGGAGGACCTACCAGTAAGAAATAGTCTTTGGCAGCCTGTGCTTTCAGAGTCACCCGGGAGAAGTCATCGGTGGCGGAAAGAATGTGTCCGTCCAGTCCGGAGTCAAACTCGGGCGGACGTTGTCCCAACAATAGATCACGCCGTTCCTTTGTTGCCGAAGCAAAAGCTGACAGTCCCTGATACATGCTCCGGAAAGTGGTATCCATGGTATCGTGTTCGATTGCGTAAAGGCTGTCCGGAGGAAGTACGGAACTGTTTCGCTGAGTGGAGCGCAGGCGGATACCTATCTCTTCTTCTGTGATGAATTCGATATTGCCTTTGAATACCATTTTGTTAGTAGCGTTATCCTCATCTCCGTTACGCTCGTAGAGAACAATGGCATCTCCCTGGCGGAAATTAGGCAGGGCTTGTGGCTCGTTTTTTTCCGGAGATGTTTTCGTTTCTTCAGACGAAGGTTCGTTCTTCTTTTGTGAAAGAAGAATATGTGCTTTATGTTTGTCCGCTGCATGGTTTTCTTTGATGTGCAGGTCATAAAGAATTTCCCCGGCTTCGCATTTCTCTGCCAAAGTGGAGAGCCACAAGGCAGCTGCACCGGTGCGGCCTTCATAATCGACATCTCCGGATTTGGAAGTGTATAACTCCTTGGTTATGAAATTATAGAGTACGAAGAAGTACGACCGTTCCAACGAGGTGAGTGAACCCAGTTTCTGCGATAGGTTATCGATGGAAGGGCGGAGATATTGTTCCCAGAAACGGCCGGATAATCCTCGTTCATTAAGTACGTCGGACTGTATGGCCTGGAGTTTTAAAGCAGTATATTCCACGCTGTTTCGTAGCTGGATTCCGTATTCATCGGATACGATCCGGTTGCGCAGATTGATGACGCGGCGTACCATTGCCCACGACGGACGTGCCGGATAGAGTAAGGGATAGCGTGTATAGAGTAGGTAAGCCTTTACCCGGTGATGATCCATCCCCATAGAATATTGCAGCACTGCTTGGTAAAGCAGCATCTGTACTTTATTGTTTTCTTTCGGTTCTACTTTGTTGCGGATAGAGTATTCGTCTGCTTTTCCGGATTTCATTTCGATGAAGGACGACATGTCCCGTTGCATATAATCCAGTCGTCCTTGCAGACCGAGTGCTTCACAGATGTAAGAAGGTTCAAGCACAGCGTCCCTCTTGTCCAATTCGTAACCCGGAGCATGGAAAGTGTCGTTTACCACTTCCCGGATATGTTCGAAGTGTAGTTTGCAATCGTCAAAGAACTGACGCTCTTTCTCCTTATCGCGTAAGTCGGCACAGGCTGCCAGCTCAATCGGGTAACGGCGGAAAGCTTTCTGCATACATTCTCTATAGTCCGGTTCCTCTTCAGCATGAATCCATTCGTCAAGAAAAAGGTTGGCAATGTTTCCCAGAAGTAGCGGACGGGCGTTCTCAATGGGCTGGAGGCGTGCCAATACATAGTTGGCAGGATGATGTCCGTAATCGCGGAAGCATTCGGCTAACGAACTGATATCGATCAGATAGTCCGGTTCAAGTACAATGAACGAAGGGGTCAGAATGCCGGCTTCGTCAATAGCTACATCGAGCAAATTGAGTTGGGCATGGTGCCATAGAATTTCACAAGTCTGCGCAAATTCCTCGTTGATTTGAGGAACGTTATAGCGTACCCGGAGAAACTCATCGGCAAGCGCATCGACCGGAATAACATAAAGATACTGTTCGTCTGCATATTGATAGCATACACGCATTCGTTTTACCTGTTTCTTAGCCGGAGGAGCCACGATATAAGTTGCATCGGTACGAGGCAGTAGGCGATAGAGCGTACTGGGAATCTCAATTTCATAAAGTTTGCGTATAAAGAAAGCAAGTGTCTTGATATCTCGCAGCAGTTTTTCGCGTACCGGTTCTTCCTTGCGGTTAAGAATGGCATTCGAGGTCAGCCGGAAAGTGTGCAGCCGGTTTTGTTCGACAACCGTCAGGCCGGCTCGTGCGGATACGAAACTGATACGTGCTGAGAGGTCAGTCATCTGAAGGCTTTCATCCTGCATTTGCGCCCGGCACAATCGTTCAAGCAGGTCACGTAACTGTTTGTAAGCCATTGCCAGATTGTCGTTTGTGGTCTGGCAAGCTGCAAGCAGGATCTCAAAAGATTCGTTCACTTCATTTTCCATACAGCAAAAATACATGATAATTCCCGGAATCTCATGCGGATGGACAAAAATGTAGATGGAAACATCTGATGATGGTTGGCAATAAAACGTAGAGCTCTATGAACTGGCCGCTTTTTTGTCTTTAATCATCAATATACTCATTTCATAGAGCAAATAGAGCGGGATGGCGACAACACTGAGTGTGAAAGGGTCGCCGGTAGGAGTGATTACAGCTGCGGCAATTACAATTACAACGATGGCATGCCTCCTGTATTTCCGAAGGAACGATTTGTTGACCAACCCTAACAGAGAGAGTAACCATGTCAATAGCGGAAGTTCAAAAGCCAATCCCATACATAATACCAACATCATAAAGTTGTCAATATAGGAATTCAGAGAAATCTGGTTTTCGATTTCAGCACTGAGTTGGTAAGTGGATAAGAAGCGTAGAGTGAGAGGATAGACCATGAAGTAGCCCAGCAGGACTCCGATAAAGAACATAACCGTACCGATGGTAAGTGCTTTTTGCACTCCTTTTCGTTCGTTGGGATATAAAGCGGGACTGATAAAACGCCAGATTTCAAAGAACAGATAGGGCATAGCAGTGACCACCGACATCCAGAAAGCAGTGGACATATGAATGAAGAAGGGGGCAGCCAGGTTGATATTGACCAATTTGACTTTAAAGTCTTGGGTAAAGAATTCGTCTGTCAGATTGAATGTATGCCCTATTTCGCGGAGAAGGTCATAAAAGATAAAATTGTTATGGCAGGGTGCCAGAATCACAGAGTCGAACAGATAAGGCATGGCTATGAAGTATCCCACAGCCAGTACAAACCAAACGGCAATCATCCGAAAAAGTACCCGGCGCAGTTCGTCCAGGTGGTCCCAAAAAGTCAGCTCTTTGTTTTCTGCCATTATGCAAAGATAAAGATGGAGAGAGCAAAAGAATTATTTATCTTTCTTCTCCGTATCTGAAGGTTCGTCTATTTCGTTCTTAGCTTTGTTTATCTCTTCTTTGGCTTCATTTACGCCTTCTTTAAAACTTTTCACTCCTTTGCCGAGACCTCGCATCAGTTCGGGAATTTTTTTTCCGCCAAAGAGCAGGAGAATAACCAGCAAAATGATAATCCATTCGGAGCCGCTGGGCATAAATCCCAATAATAACAGGTTTGTCATAACATCATTGTATTAGTTTGTGCAAAGATAGATTTTTTTGAATGAAAATAGAAGGAGCGGAATCATAAAAGCGAAAACGGAAGCGATAAAAACGAAAAGAGGGGCTATGTCAAAACTTGCCATAAGGACACATAGTAGCGCAGAATAAATTTTAAATCATAGATTATCAATATGAATATTCTGTGCTACTCTGTATCCCCTGTGGTGGAAAGACTTTCAATGCGCCCCCTGATGGTTTATCCCTTTTTAATTACCGGATTCCGGGGACTTGTGGTGTCCAGAGGAATCCGTGGAAGAGTTTAATCCTGATAATATACTCTCTTTACCCGGGTTGAGATACCTGTCAGTACCTCGTAAGGAATGGTGTCAAGGGTATCCGAAAGAACGGTAATGGGCAGCTCGTCACCGAAAATCACGGCTTGGTCACCTTCTCTGCAATCGATATCCGTCACATCTATCATACATACATCCATGCAGATATTACCCACATATGGAGCTTTTTTACCATTGACGAGGCAATAACCGT
>OGIV01001309.1_pt1 | contig 15104 bp, 9 predicted proteins | sample 1571861 | NCBI WGS metagenome assembly OGIV01 (sample SAMEA2582099, study PRJEB24529) | metagenome | biome: Human gut stool | place: China | collected 2011 | reverse complement strand
CCGCACTTAATGCCATTTTGTTGCCCTTAAATCAAGTCAATTTAATTGAAGCCTCAGCTGGTACAGGGAAAACCTATACCATTGGTTCTATCTATCTTCGTTTACTTTTACAGGCTGGTGAGAATTGTTTTTCTCGTCCGTTGAATGTGGAAGAGATTTTGGTCGTAACCTTTACTGAAATGGCGACGGAAGATTTAAAACGTAAAATTCGGGAACGTTTAACGGCGGCAATTTCGGTTTTTTCTGAATATTATGAAAAGCAAGACAAGGCGATTTTTACTGGAGAACATCAATTTTTAGCGGAATTATTGCCTTATTTAGAGGATATTCCGACCGCACTTCGCCGCTTAAAGCTGGCCGAACAAAATTTAGATTTAGCCTCCATTTATACCATTCACGGTTTTTGTCGCCGAATGCTGATGCAACATGCTTTCAATTCAGGCGTGCATTTCAATTTAAAACTTCTCAAAGATCAGTCTGATTTACTCAAACAATTTGCAAATGAATTTTGGCGGGAGCATTTTTATTCCCAACCTTTCGAGATTGCTAATTTTATCTCAAAAGAGTTAGGTTCACCTGATGATGTGCTAAGTATTTTAGAATCGGATTTAAACAAAGATGTATCGGTAGCAACGGACAATCAACAAAGCTTGTCGTTATCAATTGATGAATTTTTACAGAAAAGTGTGGGAGAGCGATTAAAAGCTGTTGAAGCTTTAAAAGTTTTTTGGTTAAAAAATGTAGATGAAATTTCCTCCATTATCATGGAGGAAATAACAAAAGATTATCCAAAAGATCAGCTCCCATCTCTCAGTCGTAGAAGCTACCAAAAAGAACGTCTTAAAATATGGATTGAACAGATTAATGAATGGGCAAATAATCCACTAGACTATGAAATTCATGAAACATTAAGGAAGTATTTTTTACAATCTTCGATTGAGCAAAAATACGAAAAGCAGACAGAAAAAACGAAAAATAAAAAAGCGGCTATACCGTTTTATGCGCCAATTTTTGCGGAACTTGAAGAATTGGTTGAAAAACATCAACCAAGTGATTTATTAAAAAAAATCATTCTCTATCACTATCGTCAAGGTATTCAAAAGAAACTCCTTGAATACAAAGTGAATCATCCTGAAAAATCCTTTGATGATTTATTACGCTTATTGAAAGAAGCATTATATGGTGAGGGTGGAGAACAGTTAGCGGAGTTAATTCGTTTTCAATATCCTTTTGCCATGATTGACGAGTTCCAAGATACGGATGCGTTGCAGTATCAAATTTTCTCGAAAATTTATCGTAATGAAAGCGCATCTGGCAATGTTGGCTTTATGATGATCGGGGACCCAAAACAGGCGATTTATCGTTTCCGTGGTGCCGATATTTTCACTTATTTAAAAGCAGCAAAAGAAGCAAATGAACGTTTCAACTTAGGTACAAACTACCGTTCATCCCAACCTTTAGTGGAAGGGGGAAATCGATTATTTGATTTTAAAAATGCGCCTTTTATTTATGAAAACATCGAATTTTTAAACGTTGGTGCAGCCAAGAAAAATCTTGTTTTTCAGTTGAATAATCAACCTGAACCCGCCTTCCGTTTTTACATTAATGATAAAGACAAATCTACCCAGCAAGATTATGCGAAAGCTTGCGCAACATCAATTCAGCAATGGTTAAAAAGTGCGGCTGAAAATCCGGTTGTTTTTCCGAATGAAAGCAAAGCGGAAAATCAAACATTGCGAGCAGAAAATATTGCTGTTTTGGTGCGTGGTTATACCGAAGCGGATCTGGTGAAAAAAGAATTGCAAGCACTCGGTATTGCTTCGGTTTACCTTTCGGATAGAGGAAATGTCTTTGAGAGTAACACAGCAAAAGAACTGGCCTTGATTTTGCAAGCCTGTTTGAGTGTGACGGAACGCCCAATTTTGAATGCCATTGCGACCGCACTTTTCGGCTTAAATGCAGCTGAAATTCACCAAATTCATCATGATGAAATTCAGTGGCAACGTTGGGCTGAAAAATTTGCAGAGTATCAACAAATTTGGCAACGTCAAGGCGTCTTGCCGATGTTGCACTATTTACTTTTAGCAGAAAATATCACTGAAAAACTCTTATCTCGGCCTGATGGCGAACGAAAACTGACGGATTTATTACATTTAGCTGAAATTTTACAGCAAGCAGCCGCATTAAATGAAAGTGAAGCGGCATTATTGCGCTGGTTTGAAAAGCAAATTCAAGATAATGGCCGTCAAGAAGCACAAATTCGTTTAGAAAGCGAACGTCAATTAGTGAAGATTGTGACTATCCATAAATCTAAAGGATTGGAATATGATTTGGTTTGGTTGCCATTTTTAGGAAATGCAGCAAAAGACCCAACTAAAAAGAAACTATTTAATTTATATTACGATAAGAAACAAAACAAAACTTTGTGGGACATGCAAGATCAACACTTGGATGATGTAACAGAAGAAGTTTTTGCGGAAGAATTGCGTTTGCTTTATGTGGCATTAACCCGAGCAAAATATCAAATGGCCTTTGTGTTACCGAAAGCCTTTGATAAAAAATGGAATGCTTTATTGTATGTTTTAACGCAAGGTGAAATAGGTCGAAAACTCGATTTGCCAAATAACTGGGATACCCAACCGTTATTAGAAAAATTTAAGCAGCTTTTACCAAATGATGTAGCAATTGAATTAACCGATGTGTTACAAGCCAGTGAACCACTTACCTTAAATATTTCTCAAGAAAATTTAAGTGCAGAAATTTTCCAAGGTGAAATTGAACAAGATTGGCGAGTGACGAGCTTTAGTGGCATTGAACAAACACATCAACGCAAAGCTTATTTGAATGAAAGTGCGGTGAAAAAATCGCTCATTTTTGATGATGCGAAAGATTATGATGCGTCGATTTCAACAGAAAATATTACTGAAAATCTGACCGCACTTGCTCATGATAACGATGAAATGGTTTTAGATTTCCCTCGAGGAACACAAATAGGTACTTTATTGCATCGTTATTTTGAAAAGGTGCCTTTTGCTCAACTGGCAGAGAAAGAAAACATTGAAAAATTATGTCAGGATTTGAATCTTGCCGAAGAGCAATTTGCAGCAGTCCAACAGTGGTTTGCACAAATACTCAGCACACCAATTTTGCCAAATAATGATCTTACCCTTGCTCAGATTAACGAAAAACAATGTTTAAAAGAGTTGGCGTTTTATCTCAATATTTCAAGCCATTTTGATGTCGCTGGTTTTAACCGAGCGTTAGCAACCTTACATCATTTGCCATCAGAACCATTACAGTTTGATGATATTCAAGGCATGGTGCGAGGCACAATGGATTTAGTTTTCAGTTATCAAAATAAATATTATTTGCTTGATTACAAATCGAATTTCTTGGGTGAGGCGTTAAATGATTACGATCAAGCTGCATTGAAAAAAGCCATGTTAGAGCATCACTATGATTGGCAATACTTGTTGTATGTGGTGGCATTACACCGTTATTTAAAAACACGTTTGCCTGACTACGATTACAACCGAGATTTTGGTGGTGTAGCCTATGCATTTTTACGAGGAATGAATGGTTCGCCACAATCAGGCATCTTTTTTGATAAACCAGATTGGCAATTAATCCAACAATTAGAGGAATTATTTTAATGTTAAGCCTATTAAAATCCTTGCAAGAACAAGGTGTGATTACTCAAGGCGATTATTATTTTGCTCAATTAATTGCTGATAAACAAAAAGATAAAGGCTATGCCGAACCCGTACAAAATTTAGCGATTTTATTAGCCGCACTTTGCAACTGGAGCTATACACAAGGCAATACTTGTTGTGTGTTAGATCGTTTATTAGAACGTAATTTATTCGGCTTGGCTTATCGTCATACCGAAACGGATTTTGTGTCGCTTATCAATGAAAAGATTGGTTCACTTCCTGTATCAAAATGGCAATCAGCCTTAGCGGGGCATATTGCTTTTACACAAGATCCTGAAAATCAGATTGCACCTCTCGCATTTCAATTTGAGGCGATTTATTTCTATCGAGCTTGGCAAGATGAATTCCGCGTTGCGCAGTATATTAAAAACGCATTGAAAAATGACTGCACTTTATTGGTAGAACCGCAACAAATTCGAACCTTATTAGATCGTTATTTCCCTCAACAACAAGCGCAAGTTGATTGGCAAAAAGTCGCAGTCGCAACGGCGGTAAAAAGTCCATTTTCTGTGATTACAGGTGGCCCTGGAACAGGGAAAACCACGACAGTCACTCGCTTGTTATGTGTATTACAAGAATTATTTGGCGGCAAACTTCATATTAAATTGGTCGCACCAACGGGGAAAGCGGCGGCTCGTTTAACAGAATCTATCGAAAACGCTTTGGCACAAATGCCGATTTCAGATGAATTACGTGCATCCATTCCTAAAACTGCGGAAACGTTGCATCGTTTATTAGGTGTTCGACCTTTTACCGATAGCGTAAAATATCATGCACATAATCCACTGCAAATTGATGTATTAGTGGTGGATGAAACCTCGATGATTGATTTGCCTATGATGGCGAAACTTGTGCAAGCGTTGAAACCTGAAACACGTTTGATTTTATTGGGTGACCAAGCTCAATTGGCCTCTGTGGAAGCGGGGGCAGTATTGGGTGAAATTGCACAATTTTTAACGCAAGATTATAGCCCTGCTCAAGCCGATTATATTCACGCAACAACAGGCTATACTGTGCCAACTAAAGGCGAACATAGTCCGCTGCGTGATGCCATTTGCCATTTAACCTTTAGTCGTCGTTTCCGAGATGATTCGGGCATTAAACAACTTGCTGAGCAAATTCAACAAGGAAAAGGTGAGGGGAGTTTAGCGACTTTTGTGGAATATCCACAAGAGTTACATTTCCATCATTTTGATGAAGAACAAGATGTTAAAGAATCGGTTCGACAAGTGGTGAAAAGTGCGGTTGAAAATTACCGTGTTTATTTAACCCAACTTCAAACTTATTTTGCACAGAAGAAAGATCTCAATGCAAAATTTATAGATGAAAAGGGCAGCGAGAAAACTTATGCGGAAGCGATTTTAGATCGCTTTAATTCAGTGAGATTTTTGACCGCACTTCGAGCTTCGGCATTAGGTGTGGAAGAATTAAATCGTGAAATTGCTTTAGCATTACGAGCTGAGAAATTACTTTGGTTCCGTCAAGAAGACGATTGGTATATTGGTAAGCCAATTATGATTACCGAAAACGATCATAATGTGAAACTGTATAATGGTGATATTGGCTTATGTTTAGCCAAAGGCAAAGTGTGGTTTGGCAATCGAGAAGTTTCTACCAGTCGTATTCCCGCTCACGAGCCTGCGTTTATGATGACGATTCATAAATCCCAAGGTTCGGAGTTTGAACATACCGTCATGGTGTTACCAACAGAACCTAATCCAGTGCTTTCACGAGAGCTGGTATTTACCGGTGTTACCCGTGCAAAAAATCAGCTTTCCGTATTTGCCAATGAAAAAATCTGGCAAAGTGCAGTCAGAAATACCGTGAAACGACAAAGTGGATTAGGAAAATTATTACAGAAAAAAGAGGAGTAAAAAATGAAATTATATGTTTACGATCATTGCCCGTTTTGTGCGCGCGCCCGCATGATTTTCGGTTTAAAAAATTTGCCTGTAGAGCTTGTAGTGCTGGCAAATGATGATGAAGCAACGCCAATCGGTTTAGTAGGGAAAAAGGTTGTACCAATTCTTGTCAAGGAAGATGGTACCGCGATGCCAGAAAGTTTGGATATCGTGCATTATGTCGATGAGCATTTTGGTGAAAAAATCTTATCTGCACAAGTTCGTCCTGAAATTGAAGCATGGTTAAAAGAAGTCGGCAGTTATTATGGTCATCTTACGACTGCACGCTTCACGCAAATTGGCTTACCAGAATTTGAAACCCAAAGTGCGGTCGATTATTTCACTAAAAAGAAAACGGAATTTATTGGGGATTTTGCTGAAAATATCGCGAAGACTGAAATCTATCTTGCTCGCTTAAAAGGCGATTTAGAGAAATTAGCTGTATTGGTTCAATCTGAAAAAGCCTTAAACGGCCAACTTTCTCTTGAAGATATTATCGTTTTCCCGGTATTACGAAATCTTACTTGCGTGAAAGACATCGAATTCCCACCAGCGGTTTTAGCTTATATCACGAATATGGCTAAGTTAAGTAATGTGCCATTGTATTTTGATAAAGCCATTTAATCTCAGTTAAGTCATCGGCCTTGGAAATACTGAAGTTTTGACTTGGATCATAGGTGCGGTCATTTTTTCAGTATTTTTTATTCATCGATCTATAATCTCTAAGGTTTACTTTAATAAGAGCGCAGAGATATGGATCAGGAATACCAACGAGCGGTTACCCGTATTTGTGTGGAAACCGCTTTGTTATTATTGCAGCATGGGGCTGAAAGTGCTGTCGTCGTACAAATGGCACAGCGATTAGGTGTAGCTTTAGGTATTGAAAGCGTGGAGTGTGCTTTAACGGCAAATGCCGTCTTATTGACCACACTTTCTAAACAACATTGTATTACTACTGTGCGGAAGAATGTCGATAAAGGCATTAATATGCAAATCGTTACGGATGTTCAGCACATTGTGGTTGCTGTAGAGCATCACTTGTATGATTTGTCTATGGCACAAAAGAAATTGGATAAGTTAAAACCACTAAAATATAACCGTTATTTGGTGGTGTTTATGATTGGTTTATCTTGTGCCTCTTTTGCTCACCTTTCTGGCGGAGATATGACAATTTGTGCAATCACTTTTATTGCCTCTGCCATTGCGATGTTTGTTCGACAAGAAATTTCTAGACGTCATTACAATCCACTCATCGTTTTTGCCATTACCGCTTTTGTCGCCTCACTGATTTCCGGTATGAGTCTGAAATATAGTTTAGGCAATGATCCTCATATCGCATTAGCTTCTAGCGTTTTATTACTCGTCCCAGGATTCCCATTAATTAATTCACTTGCGGATATTTTAAAAGGGTATGTCAACATGGGAATAGGACGATGGACCATCGCGACGGTTCTCACTTTTGGTGCTTGTTTAGGTATTGTCTTTGCATTAAATCTTTTAAATATTGTTTCTTGGGTGGGGTAATGGGATGTTTTTACTGAATTTACTTGATGATATGCTTTTTGCTGCCATTCCTGCAGTAGGATTTGCTTTAGTATTTAATGTTCCGCCTAAAGCCTTAAAGTATTGTGCGATTTTAGGTGCACTTGGACATGTCACACGAACTTTATTATTGCACTTTGGTGTCCCGATTGTTTTTGCCACTTTTTTCGCTACTTGTGTGATTGGTTTTATTGGGGTGCATTTATCTCATCGTTATTTAGCTCACCCGAAAGTCTTTACCGTTGCAGCAATTATTCCAATGATTCCAGGTGTTCATGCTTATAAAGCGATGATTGCTATCGTACAAATTCATCATTATGGCTTTTCCGATAAATTATTTGAGCAAATGATCAGCTCTTTTATCAATACCAGCTTTATTTTAGGGGCCCTTGTTTTAGGCTTAGCCTTACCTGGATTATTGTTCTATCGACAAAAGCCAGTTGTATAGAAAAGAAGTATTTTGATTATAACTTTAATAAGTTTAAATTAAGGGCGTGTGTAATACGCCCTTAATTTTTGTAATTAAATCATTAACCCATCTATTCCTTTGAACTCTAAAATTTGCGGGTATTTTTCTTGAATAGTTGAGTAAATAACTATATTATTCACTCCCTATTATATTTAACAAACATATTATTTTGAAAAATTTGATTATCTTTTTGGGAATTTAATGTATGAAAATTTTAAATAAAGGGTTTCTTTCGGTGATGACATTAGCGTTAACTGGGTGTGGGACCTTAATGACTTTAGATCAACCAGAGGCTTATAGTGGTGTTCAAGAGGATGTTTCTCGTCTTACTTTTTCTAAAACAGTTCCAGCAGGAGATGTCGGTGAGGCCTTTGGTACAATTCTTTTGTATCCATTTATCATCATTGACGTTCCGTTAAGTTTCGTGGGCGATACCTTAATGTTACCTGTTAAAGGCATTCAAAAATTATCACAAGATTAATTTCAAATAAAGAGCGGTTAGATTTCACGATGTTTTTATAAAAGAGTAGAAATTTAACCGCTCTTAAAATAAAAGGAATACAAATGCTTAATCTTATTGTCACTATCATTGCAACTATTTTTGCTGCAAACGCATTAAACTCACTTCCTGAGTTATCACAAAAACAGACAGGTGATATAACCTCAATGACACAGGAACAACGTCTTGAAAAAGCAAAAGCGCTTTATGAGAAAGGTTTTGATTATGAATATGGGATCACAAAAAACGTTGATCGTACTTTAGCGGATAAATTTTTAAAAGAAGCTGCCGATTTAGGTCACGCTGATGCGCTCTTTTTCTTAGCGATGAATGCGGTAGAGAGTGGCGACCTTGAACAAGCTAGAGCATATGCTGACTCTGCTATTGAACGAGGAAACATGGCAGGAAAATATATATTGGGAGAAATTTCCGAACAGGAATATTTGGGGGATTCTGAAGAGTTATATAAGGCAGGCTTTAAGGCATTAAAAGAGAAAGTTGAACAAGGCGATTTACATTATTCTAATGTACTCGGATATGCTTACCGTTTCGGTATCGGCACTGAAGAGAATATTAAACAGGCAATTAAAGTTTTTACCCCTTCGGCTGAGCAAGGTAATGCGATGTCATTAGGACATTTAAGTGAAATTTACCTTGAACAGGATAAAATTGAAAAGGCTAAACCGCTAATGCTGAAATCGGCTGAAAAAAATAATGATATGGCACAATACAATTTAGGTTATAGCATTTATGAAGCAGGCTCAGAAGAATCACTTTATTGGCTCAATAAAGCGGCTGAAAATAATAACCTCCAAGCCATCATGTATTTAGCGAGTTATTATCATAATCAGGATATAAAAAAAGCGATTTATTATTATCAAAAAGGTGCTGAATTAAATGATTCTCAGGCTATGCTTGAATTAAGTTATTTATATGAAAACGGTGAGGGTGTAGAAAAGGATGATAAGAAAGCCGTTGAGCTATTAGAAGAAGCGTTTCGATTACAAAATTTAGAAGCCATGAATGAGCTTTCTATTCGTTATTTGGAAGGCCGAGGTGTTGAACGAAATTATGAAATAGCAGAAGGGTTATTTAATAACATAATTGCATTGGATGAAAGTTTAAGCGAGAAAGAAACAGCTTCATATAATGTATATTATCAATTGGCAGAGCGTTATGAAGAATTTGCCAAAGATGATAATGCAGCATTAGAAGCTTATAAACAAGGGTACGAAATTGAAAAGAAAGAAACCAAACGGGATAACAAAAAAATTAAAGCAAAAATTAAAGCATTAGAAGCAAAATTAAGTAAGAAAAAATAACGAAAGGGCGGTTGAATTTCATCGTGTTTTTACAGAACAAAGAAGAAATTTAACCACTTGTTATTCTTGAATGGAAACAGAACAATCCTCTAACTAAAGGAATTCAAATGACAAATATTGTCGCATTAATTGCAGCAACCGTATTAAATCTACAAACTCATCTTATCCCTGTGAAATCACATGAGGCTCTAACAAACTTGGTGATGATTGAACAGATTCCCATGACTCAAGCTCAGCGTGTTGAAAAAGCAAAAAAACTTTATGAAGAAGGTTATGATTATTTCTACGGTATTTCATATCCCGTAAATCGTACTCTAGCGGTGAAGTATTTTCAGGAAGCTGGAAAGTTAGAGAATGCGGATGCTTTATTTTTCCTATCTATTCATCAACAAAATAATGGCAATTTGAAGGAAGCCACCCAAGCAGCGAAAAGATCGTTTGAGTTGGGGAATGAAGCTGCCAAAATTATATTAGGTAAAATTCAAAAAGATGAAAAATTAAGGAAAGAAGGTAATACACTTGAATTAGAAAATGAAGTTACCAAAATTAAAGTAGGTGAAACTCAAGAATATGAAACATTGATGAAAGAGGGTTTCAATGCACTTAAAAAGAAAGTGGATTCTGGCGATATGCATTATGTGGATTCTTTAGGCTATGCTTATGAATTTGGAATCGGCACTCCTTTTAGTATTAAAGAAGCGATGAAATACTATGAAATGGCAGCAAAACAGAACAATACGATGGGGATGACGAATCTCGCTAATCTTTATCTTCGAGAAAATAAATTAAAAAAAGCGAAACCTTTATTATTAAAAGCCGCAGAAAAAGAATATGGCTATGCACAGTATTTACTCGCAATGAATTTTTTTGATCTTTATTCTGAGAATAACAAAGAAGCATTATTTTGGTTAGAAAGGGCAGCGAGCAATGATGAGCCACATGCACTTTATCAATTAGGTTTGTATTATGCAGAAAAAGCTGATTTAGCTAAATCCATTCAATACTATCAACGCGCCGCAGAGCTTAATTATGGAGATGCGCTTCTTGAGTTATATTATATCTATGGCGAAGGTATTGGTGTTGAGCAAGATGATGATAAAGCGCTATTTTTCCTTAAGAAGGTTGCAGAATTAGGGAGCCAAGAGGCGATTGAGGAGTTAGCCGCTATGGCATTGAGTGGGCAAGGCAATATGAATGCTAAAGAAGCAGAGTATTGGATTAAAAAAGCAGGCTATACGGAAGAGATGCTTAAAGAGTTAGATAAGCTACAAGAAAAAAGTTTAGAGATGTTTGAAAAAATGCAGAAAGAGAATCAGTAAAAGCTATAGATATACATATAAAAAAACAAAATAAAAACCTGCTTTTCAGCAGGTTTTTATTTTATATGAATGCCAAATTAAGCATGGCAAGTTTGGCAAGCGGCTTGGAACATCCAAATAAGTTTTTCTTGTTCTTTGATGTAGTCGCTCATTTGAGAAGCGGTACCTTCATCATCAGACTCACCCGCTAATTCAAGGATTTCACGTTGTTGTTCAAGTAATACTTTTAATCCTTCTAATGTGCCTTTTAAGCAAGATTGCGCATCACTTACCCCTAACTCTTCTTTAATACGTGAGTGTTGGAAGTATTGTGAATAACCGTTATGCGGTGTGTAACCTAAAGTTAAGATACGTTCTGCCACTTCATCGACTTTTTCCACTAAATCGGTGTAGATTTCTTCAAATTTTGCGTGTAATTCAAAGAAGTTTACCCCTTTAATGTTCCAGTGATAACCGCGCACGTTGGTATAGAATACTTGATAGGTTGCTAATAATTCGTTTAATTTTGCTGCTAATTTTTCAGATGCTTTTTTATCTAAACCGATTGATGTTTTTGACATAGTATTTTCCTCTTATTGTTGATTAAAATATTGTTCCCTTGCTTGGGAAGTGCGGTCATTATAAGCATCATTTTTTATGATAGCTATTTCATATTATCTAGTGATTCAATAGTTAAAATCTATCTATAATAAATTATGCATAGCTAAAAACTTTTATTTTGAGTTGCGAAAAAACTCTGTGAAGTAGATCACACATTCAATATTTCCCCTTTGACAGAATGAAGCGAAGATGATTATGATTGATACAAATCATTTTATTCTAAGATTTGATTGCTTTACTTCATTTTCGAATGAAATGTTTGGCTAGGTTTAAAAACCAAAAATATGATTTTATTACTCATCAGGAGTTTAGTATGACAAAGCATTTTTCCTTTGAAACTAATGAATCTCGTCGTCATTTTATGAAACTTATGGCTGGCGTGGGGGCAGGTCTTGCATTTAGTGGCACATTAGGCACATTTGCACCAAAAGCCTTTGCTGCAGAAATTAAAGGTAAAACCATTGAAGCGGGGATTGCTTATCCGCTTTCTACCGGTTTTGACCCAATGACATCAAGTGGTGCTTCACCTTATGCAGCAAACTTGCACATTTTTGAAGGTTTGGTGGATTTGCATCCTGCAACTCGTGAACCTTATCTTGCTTTAGCAGGAAAAGAGCCAGAACAAGTTGATGAAACAACATGGCGCATTACTTTACGTGAAGGCGCAACCTTCCATGATGGTGCACCGGTCACCACTGAAGACGTTGTGTATTCTTTCAATCGTATTATGGATCCAGCCAATAAATCATTATTTGTGATGTTTATTGATTTCGTTGAAAGTGTGAAAGCTGTGGATGATAAAGTGGTGGAATTTAAATTGAAATATCCATTTGCTTTATTTGCTAACCGTTTAACTTGCGTGAAAATTGTACCGAAACACGTGATCGACAAAGTAGGACAATCTGCATTTGATGCACACCCAGTTGGTTCTGGTCCATTCAAATTTGTTTCAGCGGTGAAAGATGACAAAATCGTCTTTGAAGCGTATGAACCTTACAATGGTAAATATCCAGCGCAAGTTGAAAAAATGTCTTGGTTATTACTTTCTGATGCCGCAGCTCGTGTAACTGCACAAGAGTCTAAACGTACTCAAGCAATGGAAAGCGTGCCTTATTTAGACATTAGTCGCTTGAAAAACAAAAAACAACAAGTGCAATCCGTTCAATCTTTCGGCTTGTTATTCTTAATGTTTAACTGTGAGAAAGCTCCGTTTAACAATCCAAAAGTACGTCAAGCGTTACACTATGGTTTAAACACTGACAAACTTGTTGATATTGTATTTGATGGTAATGCAGAAGCTGCAACATCATACTTACAAACGACTCACCCTGATTATATTAAGGCATCAACTCAATATCCTTATGATCCGGAAAAAGCAGCGGCATTATTAAAAGAAGCAGGTGTAACTGAGCTTAAATTTGAATTGCTCGCAACCGACCATGACTGGGTGAAAGAATCTGCACCATTAATTTTAGAGTCTTGGAACAAGATTCCGGGTGTGAAAGTGACTTTACAACACTTACAATCAGGTGCGTTATACAGCAACAACGTGGATCCTGGTGTATATGAAGTGGCTATCGCTCCAGGTGACCCATCTGTGTTCGGTAATGACTTAGACTTACTTTTAAGCTGGTGGTATCGTGGTGATGTATGGCCGAAACGTCGTTTCCGCTGGAGTAACACCCCTGAATTTGCGAAAGTGACTGAATTACTCAATGCAGCAGTGAGAGCAAAAGATCACGCTGAAGCGAAAAAATCATGGGAAGAAGCGATTAACATTATTGCGGCTGAAGTACCACTTTATCCGATTGTTCATCGTAAACTTCCTTCTGCATGGGATGATAGTAGCCTTGAAGGCTATCAACCATTGGCAACAACCGGTTTATCTTTCCTCGGTGTGGGCCGTAAATAAAAGCACTTTTTAATTTAATGTTTTGGCTGTTGAGCAATCAACAGCCTTTTTTTCTTTCCTTTTTATCTCAAAGTGCGGTCATTTTTCTCTCTATTTTTCAATCATTTTTTCTCTCAATTTCATTTCAAAAAAATCTTTGTGAAGCCGATCACAGATTTGAATTTTGCTCTATGTACTTGGATTGACAGGGCTTAGACTGAACACTATGATTACTATAATTCATTTTGTTTTTGAATTTGATTGTTTTGCTTCATTTTTTGAGGCTAACGAATTTCTCAAGCTAGAATAGGAGAAGTCAGATGGAAATGATACTTCGGTTATTGTTACGCCGATTGATGGCCTTGCCAGTCATGATTCTTGGTGTAACAGCACTCGTTTTTGTGGTGCTTCAATTCACACCAGGTGATCCTGCAACGGTGGCATTGGGCGAAAGTGCGAGCGAAGCGGCAAAACAACTTTACCGCGAATCACACGGCTTAAATGATCCACTCTTTGTTCAATATTTTCGTTTCTTAGGTAATTTACTTGTATTGGATTTTGGTGTGACTATGCCACCAGAATTACCAATCAGTAGTATGTTAGCGAAATCTTTCCCAATCACTTTACAACTTACCTTAATTGGTGTGGTGTTTGCGGCAGTCGTCTCTTTCTCATTAGGTGTACTAGCCGCGCTTTATCGTGATAGTTGGGTAGACCAAGTGATTCGTTTAATCTCTGTTGCAGCGGTTGCGACACCATCATTCTGGTTAGGTATCTTACTTATTCAATGGTTCTCTTTGGAATTAGATTGGTTACCTTCAGGTGGTTTTGTGCCATTTAGCGAAAGCCCGATGGGGTATATCAATTCCATGATTTTGCCATCTCTTGCGCTTGCCGTGCCAGTATGTGCGTCATTAATTCGCGTGGTGCGTACAACCATGGTAGAAGAAATGGATAAAGATTATGTGAGAACCGCGATTGGTAACGGTGTGCCTTATGCAACTGTTATTCGTCACAATGTATTACGCAATGCATTAATCACGCCTGTAACAGTATTAGGCTTACGTGTAGGTTACTTACTTGGTGGTGCGGTAGTTATCGAACAAATCTTTGACTTACCGGGCATGGGTAAATTGATTTTTAACGGTATCGTCAATCACGACTTACACTTGGTTCAAGGTGTGGTTCTGACAATCGCCTTTACCTTCGTTTTAGTGAATATTATCGTTGATATTCTCTATGTGTTGATTAACCCTAAAATTCGGAGTCTATAATGTTTCGTCAAGGTTTAGCAGATCGATTAGCTGCAAGCGGTGCGAGATTCCGAGCACTTTCCACCGCATCAAAAATTTCATTATTATTCTTAGTTTTCGTTGCTTTAGTGGCGGTGTTTGCCCCTTGGGTAGCAACACATGATCCATTAGAAGTAATCGCACGTATGCGTGCTCCAAGTGCGGAATATTGGTTTGGGACTGATCGACTTGGTCGTGATATTTTCTCTCGTATTGTGTACGGTGCCCAAACGTCCTTATTTATCGGTTTAGGTGCGGTAGCTTGTGCCATTATTTTCGGTAGTGTTTTAGGTGCAACTGCAGCCACATCCGAGAAATGGGGCAATGAAATTATCATGCGCTTAATGGATATTTTAATGGCATTCCCAGGTATCGCATTAGCGGCAGTGTTATTAGCAACCTTTGGTAACTCTGTACCGGTTATTATTATCACCATTGCTGTGGTTTATACTCCGCAACTTGCTCGTGTGGTTCGTGCGAATGTGGTATCACAATGGGATGAAGACTATGTGCGTGCTGAACGCGTTATTGGTGGTAGCCGTACTTATATTCTTCT
>OGIV01001294.1_pt1 | contig 15252 bp, 9 predicted proteins | sample 1571861 | NCBI WGS metagenome assembly OGIV01 (sample SAMEA2582099, study PRJEB24529) | metagenome | biome: Human gut stool | place: China | collected 2011 | reverse complement strand
ACTGAAAATAGCACGCGGAGTACATCTGCGTTCACGGCCTTCACCGTTTACTCCTCCCCAGGCGTTCTTACTGCTCTGCCAAACCGCCTCCGAATTGTTAACGCTTACCTGAAACAGCTGATAAAGCGATTCTGCCGGATCGATCTCACCGTCCTTCATCACCTGGTATAACGAGTAGCGCCCTTTTGAATAATCAATAAAGCGTTGCAGAGCGTCCAGAGCAGTTTTCCATTTCGTGTCATCCTTTGCCGGAAAGAGTTGTTTGCCCTGATTATCCTTCAAAGCAACAGCTTCGGGATAACCACCATTGAACAACGGACTTGCCGCATACACATGCAATTTGGCCAAAATGGCCAACGCTGCCCCTTTGGTCGGTGCCGCCGCACGTTCATTGTTAATAGTACCGTCCGGATTCAGTTCTTTCTCCGGTAGCAAGTCATAGCATTCATTAAGTTCTTTATCAATAAAGGCAACTACTTCATCTACCGAATTTCTGTAATAATCCAAGTCAGCGGCCGAAGGATCGGCTATTTCGGTCATAATAGGAATGGGACCATATAACTCGAACAACAGATAATGATAATAAGCACGTAAAAAACGTGCTTCGTTCTTCAGAAGAGCCAGTTCTTTTTCATCGATGAAGTCGGCCACATCTCCGTTCTGAGGAATGACATGGGCGTATGCGATGAATTCGTTTGCCTGCCGGATTTGCTTGTAAAGGCTCCAACGTGACAAATCGGCCGATCCGGGCAGTTCCTTAGGTCCGATAGCATTAATAGAACTTACGACACTGTTTTTTTCTGTTTACCGTAACCAATAACCACTACTTCATCCAACAATTCAGTATTGGGAAGCATCTTTATGGTCAGAATCTTTTCACCTTTGTAGGTAATCCGTTGTGACTCGTAGCTCACATACGAGAAAAGAAGTATACCTCCTTTCTTGGCACTTATCGAGAAGTTACCATTTACGTCAGTAATAACTCCTGTAGTGGTTCCTTCCAGTTTAATCTGTACTCCGATCAAAGGCTGGCTGTTCTCATCCACCACAAGTCCGGCGGCATTATGAACCTGGGCGAAGACTGAATTTAGCCGAAAGACAATAAAAACAGGATAAAACAAATCGATCTCAATACTTTATTCTTAAACGCATATTCTTCTGACATCCTCACGGTACGATCACCGGCAGTATCAGCATCATTACTAATATAAGCACTTATCGGCAAAACAGATATTAGCATAAAAGTTTTTTTCATAAGCTTAAATCTTTTTTGTTACGTAGGTTTCAAATTAATTTTCAGGAAAAAGTGATACTATCCATCTATCGATGCATAGTCCTGTTTAAAATTCGGTCTTTCTTATGTTTTCATAGGCGTAATGAATATGATTAACATATCATCTATACTGAACCATGCTGATATTAGTTTACGCAAAACGCTGTATGCCTGATTTTATCAGAGTTCATGTAGAGCTTAAGAAAAGAAAAAAACATGAAACAAACAGACAAACAATATAAACAAAAAGGAGAAATAGTAAAGTATAGTTCAGAATTCCAAAGAAATATACCTATTTTCCACCCCTGGATATTTTCCATGAAAAAGTACATAATCAAAAGATAGATGATCAAATCATTGATATTAAATAGTATAGAAAGCCATCTTACAGAAAGGGACTTTTAGAGTCATAATTACAATATTTTAAAAAAAGATATGCTTAAATGATTGTTTTATTAAAATTATTGGTATATTTGCAAGAACCACACCCAAATAGTTCATTGTAATTGTACGTAAACAAATTGCATATTCATCCAAAATTCGTATTTTCCTGTTATGAATGTATCCCTTTACTTTAATGAAGTTACCGCCCCTCGTGTAACAGGTCGTTGCCTGCATCTTCTGTCAGACATACTGATGATAAGTTTGTATACCTACCTGACCGGAGGTACGGATTATGAAGACATGCGTATGTTCGTTATGGAACGTGGAGGCGGACTCGGTGATATGCTTTCGATGCCTAACGGTGTCCCTTCAACAGACACTTTTGAACGTGTGTTTCAACGGATACATCCGATGGAGCTTGGTTCCTATGGCAAGTCCATCTTGGACGACCTGTCAGAGAAACAGAACGTTATAAACGGCAAGAAGCAATGCAGCGCTTCCGACATCCCGTGGAAACAAGAGACTCTATATTCTGGATACCTGGGTAAGAGAGAACCGCTTCTGTATCGCTCAGGCAAAGGTGGAGAACAAGTCGAACGAGATAACGGCCATCACGGAAATCCTTTCAAGCATCGATATAGAAGATGCTGTGGTTCCCATTGATCCCATGGGTAAGCAACGTGAGATTGCGGAACTGACTGTCCATTCAGGCCGTCACTATCTTTTGGCTGTGAAAGAGAACCAACGCTCCCTGCACGAAGATATGGAATGCACTTTCCGGGTAAAGGACCGCATGGATTTTTATGAGGAGACTGATGCCGGACATGGACGGATAAGACACACAGGTGCAGTATCCTGCCTGCAAAGGATTATCTGATGAAGGAGACGCTTGAGCCATGGAAGAATCTTTCCACTATCGTAAGGATTGCCCTGCATATCGTTTCGGAACAGAAAGACAAACTGAGTATGAAACGAAGACTCTATAAGGCTGCTTTAGAAACTATCCGAAAAAACTATTGGAATTTTGATGCGGTTGCCCTGATATCGGGATTTTTTGCGAATATTGCATCTAAGTTGTACGTAAGATGGACGACTATTGGTCTTTTATCTTTTGCCAACCATCTGAATGTTAGTGGTATGTATGGTTCTTTATTGAAAAACATGAATTTTTATCTTTATATTCCTACTGGAGGGGGTAGATATGTGTTATGGAAAAGTCGCTTGTAGAACAGTTGAGACGAGGTAATGAAAGTGCTTTCAGATACATATACGAACATCATTATGCACTACTTTGTCATTTTGCAAACCAGATGTTGGGTGACATGACCATAGCCGAAGAGATAGTAGATGATGCCATTTTTTACTTGTGGGAACACCGTGCAAAGATTGAAATAACTCACTCCATTCGTGCCTACCTCATGCGTACGGTCCGCAACCATTGCTTGAATGAACTAAATTCGTTACGGCATAGGACGGAAATAGCCTCTTCCACTTTTTTCCTCCCTGAGAATATCGAATTCTTGGATAAGCTGTTTGTGGAAGAAAACCAACCTTTAGGGTATTTGTTGGAACAAGAATTGGAAAGCGAATTGCAGAAGGGGATAGAAGAGCTTCCGGACAACTGCCGCGCAGTATTCCTAAAGAGCCGCGTTGAACAGAAAAAATACGAGGAAATAGCGATTGACTTGGGTATATCGGTCAATACGGTTAAATACCATATAAAAAACGCATTGGCGTTGTTACAACAACGGATGGAAAAATACCTGCAAATGCTCGTTTTCTATTTTTTCTTAGGAAATTGAAAAAAATCGCTTTTTAGACTACCCTCTACTTTTGTTTTTTTGCCTTATATCATAAAGGGCACTTAGAAATATGCAGATGAAAGAAGAATATAATGATATAGATAACTTGATAATCTCTTATTTGATGGGAGATTTAGATAAAGATTCCCTGTTGAAACTGGAACAATGGAGCCTGGAATCGGAATCCAACCGTATGTATGTACGAAACAAACTTGAGGTCTTGTTCTCTTCCGGGGTATCCGGCGACAAAACCTCTACTGATGTGGAAGAAGCTTTTGCAAGGTTCCAAAAACGGGTGGAGGTATCAACGGTGAAAAACAGGCAAGTGCATTTTGAGGCATGGAAAACATTATACCGCGTGGCGGCCGTGCTACTTGTTCTGTTGTTGCCTTTGGCTACATATTATAAGGGGAAGGACACAGTGAAGCAAGATTTTTCGGACATCGTGGTGGAAGCCTCGCAGGGCACACAGACCAAACTCAATTTGCCTGATGGAACATCCGTGTGGCTCAACGCCAGTTCGAAAATGACTTATTCGCAAGGTTTTGGCGTAAATGACCGGAAGGTTATCTTGGAAGGGGAAGGCTATTTTGAAGTGGCCCGTAATGAAGAGTTGCCTTTCGAACTCTTTACCAAAGAAGTCAGCCTCCGCGTGTTGGGCACAAAGTTCAATTTCCGCAACTATGCGGATGATGAAGAAGTGGTCGTCTGTTTGATGGAAGGAAAAGTGGTCTTGCGGAATGAGATGAGGGCAAGTGCCGAACTTCACCTCGATCCCAATGAAAAAATGGTACAAAACAAAGTAACAGGCGAGATGCGCAAGTTGAAGACCGATGCGGGACAAGCCAACGCTTGGAAAGAAAACAGACTGTTTTTTGACGAAGAACTGCTGAAAGATATTGCAAAGAAACTAATGCGCAGCTATGGTGTGCGAATTGAAGTGGCCGACACGTTGCGAGACAGACGTTTCTATGGTGATTTTGTGATAACGAAAAAGACGTGTATGCTATCGCTATGAAGACGGGAAGTATATACTATATTAATATATTTATTGTTGAACCTTAAAAACATTACGTGTATGAAACAGAACTCAACCATTCCTTCCGGCTGAGTGCCGGTCGCCAAAGAATGAGAGGCTTGAATAAAAAAAGAGGAGAATGCGGGCACATCCTCCTCCGGTTAAAGTATTTCTTCAAGAACCTCAACAACAATGAACGCGTTAGAGTTGAAGTATTCCTTGGCAAAGATAAGGATTCTTTTTCGTCTGACCCTGCATTTTGAATTTTAATTATTAAAAAAAAACAGAAGAATTATGAAAAGTTTCAGTAAGGCTATTTGTGTAGCCTCAGCGGTGCTTTGCCTTAATCTTTCGGCATTAGCGCAAGATATTTCACTGAAAATGAGAGATGTAACAATCAAGGAGGCCATTGCACAAATAAAAAAGACAACAGGCTATAGCTTCGTGTTTTCATCTATCGACTTGAATACACAGAAACGGGTGAATCTTTCGTTGAAAGATGCTACCATTGAGGAAGCCATGAAACAATTGCTTCAAGGACAAGAGGGAGTAGGCTACGAAATCAAGAATAAGAAGATTGTGATTAAACGCCTAACCGTCAAGCAAGCTGGCAATACCGTCAAGGTAAAAGGCCATGTGGTCGATACATTGGGGGAACCGGTTGTGGGGGCAACGGTTAAAGAGGTCGGAACCACTAACGGTACTATCACCAATGTGGATGGCAATTTTTCATTGGAGGCAACAGTTAACAACCAATTGGAAATATCTTATATGGGCTACCAGACTCTGGCGGTGAAAGCGCAAGGTGGAGAAATACTTGCCATTACGTTGAAGGAAGATACCGAGATGCTTGATGAGGTGGTAGTAATAGGCTTTGGCACGCAAAAGAAAGCCGATTTGACTGGTGCGGTCAGCACAATCAAGGTGGATGAAGTTTTGGGCGACCGTCCTGTGACCAATTTGTCTTCAGCCTTGCAGGGAACCATGCCGGGATTACAAATCTCTACGCCAAACTCCAGCCCTGGCGCATCCCCTAATTTGAACATTCGTGGAATCAATTCCATCAATGGAGGTTCTCCTTTGGTATTGGTGGATAACATGCCGATGGACATCAATATGGTGAACCCTGCGGATATTGAATCAGTGAATGTATTGAAGGATGCGGCGGCATCTGCCATTTATGGTGCCAAGGCTGCTTTTGGTGTCATACTTATCACAACCAAACAAGGAAAAAAAGGAGAGAAGATAAAATTGAATTATAGCGGTAACTTCGCATTTTCCAAACCAAACAATTTGCCTAAGGTAGCTTCACCTTATGATTTGGTCATGGGGCTGCAGAATGCAGGGCAAACGGCCGAAGCTTCTTTGGGTACAGATGTGGAGACATGGTTGAAACTACTTGAAGAGTACAATACCAATCCATCGTTATACCCCGGTGGGGAATATGTGGATAGAGCAGGCTCGCGATACTATTTGGCAGGGCATGACCGTGTGAAGGACATGATGGACAACTTTGGATTCCAGCAAACACATAATTTATCCATTTCCGGAGCTTCTGATAAAACGAGTTACCGCATCTCTTTAGGTATTTTGAACGAGGACGGTATTCTCTATTCCGACAAAGACACATACAAGAGATATAATATTTCGTCACTGGTATCTACAGATGTGACCCCATGGTTGAAAGTACAAGCAGACTTCAAGTATGCCGATGCCAACAACCAATGGATAGATGGGGGTGTTAGGTCTGGTTTATGGGGAAATGCCATGACCAGTCCTTCTTATTTCCCGCTGGAAGGTGAAGTTGTAGATGGGGTTTATTACCCGCAGGAAACCCCTCGCACAGCCATTGAATATGGTGAACCCGTAGTGAGGAAAAACAGGAATTTAAGGACTATGGGACGGGCAATCTTTTCAATTGTTGAAGGATTGACCTTGACGGCTGAATATGCCTTTCTCTATGAGAACACGCTAAAGACAGATTATGACAAATTATTCAAATGCCATACCCCCGTGGGTGAAGTGAGGCCAAACATGGATAAGTCTAAGTATCAACAAGACAAGAACAGCGCGGTCACACATGCCTTGAACGTGTTTGCCAATTATGACAAGACCTTTGGAAAACATGCGTTAAATCTGATGGCAGGATACAACCAAGAAGATTATAGCGAGGAGAAAAGTTGGATTAAACGTTTGGACATGATTAATGGAGAGTTGCCTTCTATCGGACAAGGTACTGGTGAATTGACCGCGGGCGATGGCTTTTCAGAGCATTCAACACGAAGTTTGTTCTATCGTGTGAATTATACCTTTGGTGACAAGTATTTGATAGGTACCAACGGACGTTATGATGGCTCCTCCAAGTTCCCGAAAAATAGCCGTTTTGGCTTTTTCCCTTCATTGTCTTTGGGATGGCGCATCAGCAGTGAGCCGTTTATGCAATGGGCGGACAAATATCTTTCTAATTTGAAATTCCGGTTTACATTAGGCGAAATAGGCAACCAAGCAATCGAGGCTTATGCTTTCATTCCTGCGATGGATGCTTATGATTCCAAATGGTTAGTTAATAATGGACTGGTCACTTCGTTGAAGGCACCGGCATTGGTGAGCCCGTCTTTTACCTGGGAAACCGTAAGGACTTATAATTATGGTGTGGATTTGGGCCTCTTTAGCCAAAAGTTGGATTTGTCCTTCGATTATTATGTTCGCAACACAATGGACATGTTGGCTCCGGGCATGGAACTCCCATCTGCCTTAGGAGCTAGTGCGCCCAAAGAAAATGCAGCAGACTTACAGACCAAAGGCTGGGAATTGGCCATCAACTGGAATGACAGGATTGGTGATGTGAGCTATCACCTTGGTTTGAATTTATATGATTCCCGTACACATATCACCAAATTTGACAATGAGGTTGGCTTGATATTCGATAAAGATAAGAAGGTTATCAATCGTATAGGAAAAGAGATGGGCGAAATATGGGGATATGAGACCGACCGATTCTATACAGAGGATGATTTTGATACAAATGGAAAAGTGAAGCCAGGTATTCCTGTAGTAGAAGGGGTTATCCCTAAGCCTGGTGATGTGCTGTATGTTGACCAAGACGGGAATGGAATTATCAATAACGGACTAAACACCACTGGGAATCCAGGCGATTTGAAAATAATAGGCAGTAATACCAAGCGTTTTCAGTATGGTATTTCTGCAGGAGCAGATTACAAAGGGGTTAGCTTGTCTGTTTTCTTCCAAGGGATAGGCAAACGAGACCTGTGGCGGAACAATGAATTAGTATTCCCATACCATAGTGAATTCTCTACTATGTTTACGCATCAACTGGACTATTGGACACCGGAAAACACAGATGCATTCTATCCACGCTTGTATGAACGGGCAGGGGGAAATACAGGGGCTAACCGTAATATTCAAACCCGATATTTGCTGAATGGTGCTTATTGCAGATTGAAAAACATCACTGTTTCATATACACTTCCAATCCAGTGGTATAAGAGGTTCAATGTGGAACGCGTTAATGTATTTTTCAGTGGTGAAGACCTCTGGACACATTATAACACTCCCAAGGGTATAGAACCAGACATGGATCCTCTTGGAGGCGGATGGGGGTATCCAACCATGCAAAAAATGTCTTTTGGCATCAATGTTACACTTTAAATGAAAAATAAAGATGAAAACAATACGTAATATAATTTATGCCTGCCTAGGCTTATCTCTTTTGACAGGCTGTTTAAACAATGATTACTTGGAGAAATATCCATTGGATAAACAGACAGAAGCGACAGCTTTTGTGACTTATGAAAATTTCAAGACATACTCTTGGGGATTGTATGAAGAGTTGGGAGGATATGACTTGAATACCCTTTATGCCCCGGAGGCAGAATCTGATAACATGTTCATCGGCTTGAAAAATTCTGAAACAAAATGGGCTTGGCAAAAGGTGAAAGTACCGGCAAGCGGTGGAGGATGGGATTTCTCTTATATCCGGAGAGTGAATATCATGCTGGATAATATAGATAAGTCCCAACTGGTGGAAAAGGATAAGGAACACTGGAGAAGTGTCGGTTTATTTTTCAGGTCTTTTAAGTACTTTAAATTATTGGGTAACTTCGGTGACGTGACCTGGATTGAACATGCCTTGAATGTAAATTCGGAAGAACTGTATGCTCCCCGGGACAGCAGGGATGTGGTGGCAAAAAATATTTTGGAAAATCTGAAATACGCAGAGGAACATATCAAAGAAAGTGGAGATGGAGTGAACACCATAAATAAAGATGTGGTAAAAGCCTTGATTTCTCGTTTCTGTTTGTTCGAGGGCACTTGGCGCAAATATCATGGGCTGGAAGATTCGAAACTTTACCTGCAAGAATGCTTGCGGGTGTCTGCCGAGTTGGTGGCCAAGTATCCCGATTTACATCCTAATTATGATGAGGTGTTTAATTCCAAGGACCTGTCTGGTATCGCAGGAATCTTATTGTTCAGGCAATATGAAATAAGCCGTTCGACTCATATGGTATCCCGATTATTGATGTCATCTTCTTCAAGATATGAAATGACTAAAGAGGCCGTAGATTCTTATTTGTGCACGGACGGAAGGACTGTCAGGAACAGCACTGTTTTCGCCATAGAGGACGAAAAGTCTCCTTATTCGGAATTTAGAAACAGAGATAAACGCTTGCTGTTCACGGTATGTCCCCCTTATAGGGTGAAAACCCCTCCCGAGGCTTTTACACAGATATGGGAACATACTGGCAATCCGGCGGATGCCGAATACTTCACTGTGATGAACCAGATTTCGTCACTGGGGTATAAAACGTTCCCCATACTCCAAAATGGTGGGTGTGTTTTGAAGTTTTGCCCGCATTTCACCCAACATAACGGCGGATTTGGGTTTCAAGTTGCAGAAGGAGGATACTGGGTATATAAGCATTTGAACCATCACGAACCTTTTCCAGTCGTAACAAATTCTACCGATGCGCCGCTATTCAGGATGGGCGAAATCATGTTGAACTATGCAGAAGCGGCTAAAGAACTGGGCGTGTTTACCCAGGAAATAGCGGATGCCACAATCAACAAATTGCGGGATAGAGGCGGGATAGCTCCAATGGTGGTAAGTGACATAACGTCTTCTTTCGACCCCGTAAGGGATGCTGACATAGACCCAGTATTGTGGGAAATCAGAAGAGAGCGTAGAGTTGAACTAATGGGCGACGGCTTCCGCTTCGATGATTTGCGGAGATGGAAGAAGTGCGAATATATCAACAGGCAGAAATTAGGGCGCTGGTATAGCGCCAAGCAACTTGTAGAAGACGGGCTCATTGCTGACGAGTCGCAATGCAAATTGAAATTTAAAGGTGGAAAGACAGAGGGTTATGTGGAATTCTTCAAAGATCCGGTTAAGGAAGGGTATGGATGGAAAGATTTTTATTATTTGTATCCGTTGCCGTTGAATGACTTGGCTTTGAACCCGAAATTGAAGCAAAACCCAGGTTGGGAAACTGCTACCAATTAATTATCACTAATTATTAATTAGAAGAGGGTGTGTCAAATTCCCGATGTATCAATTATTCCATCTTCTATCTCATTCACGAGGATGGGATGACAGTGGAAATCGGTTTTGATACACCCTCAAAATGTAAGTACTATGAACAAATATCGTCTAATAACTTGTTTTTTTCTATGCGCTTGCCTTTCTTGCTTCGCAGAAAAAATAAACTTGGACATTGCCGGAGAATGGCAGTTTCGCTTAGACCCGGAAAATCGAGGAATCCAAGAAAAATGGTTTGATAGAATATTTAGTGACCATATCCGTTTGCCAGGTGCTTTGCAAAGTCAAGGGTATGGAAACGATGTGACATCCCAAACGAAATGGGTGACAAACGAATACAAACGAGGCTTATGGTATTCTCACCCGATGTATGCATCGTTTAGAGAGAAAAAGAATTTGCGCTATCCAAACAATTTTCAACCCCAGAAACATTACGTAGGTGTTGCATGGTATAAGAAAGTGATAGACATTGGTAAAAAAGCATTGGAAGGGGAAGAGATCATACTCTTTTTAGAACGCGTCCATTGGGAGTCCACTTTGTGGGTCAATGGGAAAAAAGTAGGGAAACAAAATTCGTTAACTTCCCCCCATATCTATGATATATCCGATTATATCAAAGGGGGAAACAAACTTAGCATAGTGCTCCGTGTAGACAACCGCCCGGTGGTGGATATGGGAGTAAATGCCCATTCGTGGGGAGACCAGACGATGACAGCATGGAACGGTATCGTTGGGGAAATGTCGGTTAAGGTCAAGGAGCCTGTCCATGTGTCCGATTTTCAAATATATACTAATTTGAAAGATAAGACAGCAAGGGTGGAATATGAAATAAAGAATAATCTCAAAAAGAACAAAAGCATCGTATTGTCCGGCAATATTAAAAGTTTCAATTCGCACAAGAAGCATTCCATCACATTTGCCGATAAATGCGTAGAGCTTGTTCCGGGTGTGAACAAACTTAGCTTTTCTATCAGCCTCACAGACAGTGTGCTGTTGTGGGACGAATACCATCCAAATCTGTACAGGATTGAAACGACACTAAATGAAAAAGGTGAATGCTTGTCTCATTATACGAACACGTTTGGAGTCAGGGAAATAGGAACACATTCAAATCGGTTTGTTCTAAATGGGAAAGAAATTTATTTGAGAGGCAACGTGCTGTGTGGCAGTTTCCCTATGACCGGCTATGCTTCCATGGACTATGATGCTTGGAAACGTATCATGACCATACATAAGCATTATGGACTTAATCATATCCGTTTCCATTCTTGGACCCCTCCGGAGGCTGCTTTTAAAGCGGCCGATGAAGTAGGCATATATCTTTTTCCGGAAACCAATGCATGGGCGTCCATCAAGTCGGATGAACAAGCGACTTTCTTGCTGCAAGAAGGAAAGAATAATCTGAAGTATTATGGGAATCATCCTTCTTTTCTGATGATGGGAATGGGAAATGAACTTTCTGCCAAAAAAGAAATAACGGCAAACTTCTTGGCGGAGCTAAAGAGAGATGGCAGAAGGGTATACACCGGACTGGCTAATTCTGTCAACAGTATAATTCCTGGGTACGATTTTATTGTTACTAGAGAAATCAGGTCTACCATAGGATGGCCTCCTGCACCAGAGAGATCCTTCTTTTACAGAAATAAACCTTCTACAGATTTTTTGTTTGGAAATCCAGTCAAGTATGCCGTACCTTTGATAACGCATGAAGCCGGGCAGCACTGTTCTTATCCCGCGCTTGACCAAATGCAGAAATTTACCGGTTCGCAGTTTGCCGGATATATTGACATCGCAAGGAAGCAACTGGAAGAACGAGGAATGTTACATTTATGGCCTAATTTCGTGAAAGCGTCCGGCAAGCTTCAGAGCATGATGTATAAACATGAACTTGAAGCCTATTTGCGTATGCCTCGCCATACCGGGTACGAAATTTTGCAACTGGAAGATTTTTCGGGCCAAGGTAGTGCATTGGTCGGTATCTTGGATTACTTCTATGACAATAAAGGATATGTGACACCTTACGAGTTCCGGAGATCGTGTGCGCCAATGGCATTGATGCTTAAACTGCCCAAATTTACATGGGAAGAAGGGGAAACACTAACAGCTGAGGCCTGTTTTTCCAATTGGGGAGAAGCCAATTTAGATAATGCTTCAATCTGTTATACGATTAAGGATTTAGATGGGACCCCCCTTTTTGTGAAAGAGTTTAATCCTCAATCCATTGTAAGAGGAGATGCAGTCTCTCTTGGAAGTTTATCTTTAGATTTAAGTGGTATGTCGAAAGCAACCAAACTGATAATTTCCGCATATATGCAGGGAACAGATTTGAGCAATGAATGGGAAGTTTGGGTGTATCCCCATTCGAATGATGCAGATAAGGACAAGCTGACAATTGTCCGGGATGTGAATGAGATGGTGGTAAAACGAATAATGGAAGGTGAAAACCTAGTTATCCAATTGGATAAGAATCAAATCCGTGGGAATATGCCTCCTGTGTTCTTTCCGGTCTATTGGACTCAATTTGATAACATGGGGATATCACAAACGATGGGTATTTTATGTAACCCGGAACATAAGATTTTCAGTTTGTTTCCTACGGAATACCATACCAACTGGCAATGGTATGATTTGCTCAGGGATGCCCACCCGTTGGTTTTTGATGAATTTGGCATGGATAAATGCTGGAACAAAGGGTTTATCCCGACAATCCAAGTTATTGACGGATGGAAAACCAACCGGAAGTTAGGGGTACTAGCAGAAGCCAGGATGGGGAAAGGGAAAGTGGTGATCACTTCTATGAATTTGGAGGATAACTTAGAGCACCGCCCCTCTGCCCGGCAGTTCAGGAGCTCGCTGGCCGAATATATGAACAGTCCTTATTTTACTCCAGAGTGTGTGATATCGGCAGAGCACATATATGCTCTGATGAAAGTGGGCAACACGGAGCGTGACGAAGATATTATCAGTCAAATATCATTTTCTAATATAATATCCTCTTCTCCTGCCAGATATATATCAGATGATTTGGCAAAGACAATATGGGAGGGGGAGATAAAAGAAAAGAGTATTCCGGCATCGATAATATTTAGCTTGAAGAAAAAAGAGAGAATAGGTAATATAAATATAAATTGGCTAAAAGGAGACAAAGATTTGTCATACAATGTTTACTTAAGCCTTGATAAAGATAATTGGGGAATCCCGATCGCCAGTGGCAAATTGCTTAACACGGACAAACTCGATATAGATTTGCAATATTTTCATGAAGCAATGTATGTAAGGATAGATTTTGCATCATCTAAGAAGTTGTCTATAAAAGAAATAAAATTGATAACAGATTAATTGATGAAATATGAAAAAAATAGCGTTGATATTGCTTTGCCTTCCACAATTGATGATGGGGCAAAGGAATGAATACAATATAAACAAGGATTGGTACTTTACCCCCAAAGACGTAGTGGGAGCCAATCATCCAGATTGTGATATTACGGCATGGGAAAGCATCGACTTACCTTATGACTATAGTATGGAAGCCGGCTACAGCCCTGTAAATACCCCGCAAAACTCATGGTTACCGGCAGGGAACTGTTGGTTCCGGAAAAACATAACTCATAAAATGTCTTCTTCAGAGCGTACATATATATGGTTCGACGGTGCATATATGGATAGTGAAGTCTATGTAAACGGGCGTTTGGCAGGAAACCGCCCCTATGGGTTTATCAGTTTTTATTATGACATAACAGACCTCTTGCACGAAGGAGACAATTCTCTTTGCGTACGCATAAAAAATGAAAAAGCTCCCACCGCAAGATTCTATCATGGAAGTAGCATATATGGCAATGTGAAATTGATAAAGGTGCCCGAAATGCATATACCTGTTTCGGGCGGGGTGTTTTACCAAGTTGAAAAATGCGATGAAGGGACTGCAAGCATTGCCATACAGACGGAAATCTTGAATAAATCTGATAGTAATAAGAAAGTTGTGGTCTTCCATGCCCTTTATGACAGTTCCGGCAATGAGGTTGCACAGTGTGTTACCGGAACAGAACAAGTATATACCCAGTCTTGCAGAACAATAGAAGCAAAACTACAAGTGCAAAAACCGCAATTGTGGGACCTGAATACTCCTCATCTCTATCGGTTGAAGACAACGCTGCTTGTGAATGGGAAAAAAACTGATTCCGTATCTACTTCCGTAGGAATTCGTAACATAGAATTCAGGAATGATACCGGTTTTTACCTGAATGGGAGGAACATCAAGCTCCAAGGCATGTGTGAACACATGGAGATGCTTCCCGTGGGACAGGCAATACCTGATGACCTCTGGAGGAAACGTATAAGCCTGCTTAAATCTATGGGGTGTAATACTATTCGTACGTCACATAACCCTTTCCCTCCTATATTCTATCAGTTGTGCGATGAAATAGGGATGATGGTGGTGGATGAAATCTTTGATGGATGGAAGAAAAAAGGGGCGAATGACTACGGAGGCCGATATTTCGCAGAATGGTGGAAGAAGGATGTGGAAGATTGGGTCAGACGCGACCGTAACCACCCGAGTATCATCATGTGGAGCATTGGAAACGAAACCGGTACTTCTGACATCCACCGTATAACAGAGGAAATCCATAAATATGATAAACAAACCAGACCGACTTCGGGGGGCAACGTATTATGGGGTACTGATGTAGCAGGGTTCACAGGGCAAGGTGGAATGCCCGGCGCTTTGGAAAAGTTCCATGAAGAGAATCCCGAACGCCCCATTGTGTTGATGGAGGTGCCCCATACTATACAAACACGGGGATTTTACCGTGTACCGACATGGTGGAGGGACAAAGGGGGAGCTGTCAATGAAATAGAACCTTACGGAACAAGGCAGATTTTCTTTGATGGACATCCTCGTTATCGTTCTTCTTATGATAATTGTGCAGTAAGAATCAATGCTCGTACTTGTTGGAAGCGCACAAAAAAATCTCCTTGGATTATTGGCGAGTTCCGTTGGACGGGTTATGAATGTTTTGGTGAAGCACAGTTTATGGGTATAGAATATCCAAAACGCAGTTACAATGCCGGCATAATAGATTTTGCGGGTTTCCCTAAAGACCATTTCTATTTCTATCAGAGTCAGTGGACGGAAAAGCCCATGGTGTACTTGTTGCCTCATTGGACTCATTCTATACTAGCGCTGAGGACGGAGGTGCTTGTGATGTCTTACTCT
>OGIV01001290.1_pt1 | contig 15274 bp, 10 predicted proteins | sample 1571861 | NCBI WGS metagenome assembly OGIV01 (sample SAMEA2582099, study PRJEB24529) | metagenome | biome: Human gut stool | place: China | collected 2011 | reverse complement strand
TTGGCAGCGGTTGCGTACGGTAATACATATATCCCAGAACACGAATATTACTTCTTAGTCACAATATGTTATATTACGAATGAATCTACTATGCATATTTACATCTGACATGCATTTTGACCACCTTATGTGATTATATTAGATCAACAATCCAAGCAGATCGTTGCTTCGTTTTACAAATGCTGTCATCTTCTCAGCAGAGAGCGGCTTGTTGGCAAGAACAGCTAAATCATAAAGCTGGTTGCAGATCATATCCTTGTATTCGCCCTCTGGATTATCTAAGATGTATTTTACAAGCTTGTTGTTTGCATTTAAGACAAGTGTCTCTGCCTCGCCTGCTCCAAACATGTTCGGATCCATGCCGCCCATATTGTAGACACGCATCATTTCCATCATACGACGTGACTCCTCGGAAACCGTCAGGACAGAAGATACATTCTCGTTCTTCATGCTCTCAACCTTGACTACAAGCTTATCATTTCCAGTTGCTTTCTTGAATGCCTCAGAAAGCTTATCGGTATATTCCTTCGTCTGCTCCTCGGTCAACTTCTCACCGACAAAGTTATCGGCAAGGTCTGCATCGATACGCAGGAACTTCACATTTTCATTCTTACCTTCCAGGTGTGTGATGTATGGGTTATCAATGTTGTGTGTCAGATAAACCGCATTCATGCCCTCTTCCTTGAACATGTTGATGTACTGGGACTGTGCCACTTCGTCGGAGATATAGAATACCTTGTTCTCGTCATCATTGGATACAAGTGCCACCCTTGCTCCGGTCTTCTTGTGACGGCACAGATAGGTCACGCTGTTAATGTCCGGGATCTGCCGTTTCTCTATAATCTCATATGTGGATAAATCTTCTACTCTCATTTCTGATGTGTCCTCTTTTATTCTATCTTAATCGATTTCTCCGTGCTACGCACTCTCGAAATCGTAACGACCATTCGCAATCCGGACTATCGTCCTTCTTGCTCATGTTCGTTTGCTCCCCTCATAGAAAGCCTTCGCCGCCTGCAAGCAGTCGCTCATGCTTTCTATGGGTGAGCTTCATCTGTCAAAACGCGGCCAGTGCCAGCTTGCTCATGGAGATTTCCTGAATCACGACACCCTTCGCCTCTTTCTCCTCCGGTGTCATGGCAACTAATTCCCGGATGTTCAATTCCTTCGTGACATAACGCTTTTTGCCTCTGCCGAAAATCCTTTTTTTCTCCTCGATGATATTGATCTTCACCCGAGCCTTGATCCGGTCGTAGATCTTCACAAGAAAACTGTCCGGCTTCAGATAATACAGATGAGTCTCCAGCGTATCCTGAGGATCCACCTCTTTTTCCGCTAAAATATAGCGTTCCACGATCAGGCGGAATTTAAACGCCACCTCGTCCTGATCCAGCAGCTCTGCAAAGGTATATTTTGCGCCTATGTAGACCTTTGCCGTATCCTGCAGGCTGTATTTATAATTCTCATAAACTGTCTTTTGCATTGTTGTCGATATCCTCAATCTTGAAACCGCTCATTCTTATGGCATCCTCGATCATCTTGCGGGACATACCGGTCTCTTCCATCAGTTCCTCCGTGGTCACCTTGCGGTGCAGTTCTTCCGCCAGTTCTCTGGCCTTATCCGCTACCTTGTTGACCTTATCTTCCACTCGCTTGTCGATCTTGGAATTTTCTGCATGTTCGGCAATGTATACTTCCATGGCATCCATGATCATTTTGCCGAGCATTCCCTCGACTTCGTCCGGTTTCTCCAGACTGCCCAGCATGGTCACACCGAAGGAAAGCGCCAGATTGCCTTCTCCCACCAGATCTTCCAGCAGGACACCCTGTCCGGCATAGAGTTTTGCGATCTCTGCCACATCCGCCAGATGCAATTCGATCAGGCGCTGCTGCGCATCCGTCTCTCCCGCCATGGCTGCAATGGAAAATGCCAGTTTTTCACCGTCACTGTAGGTCGGTAATGCTGCTACTTCATCCAGATATTCCTGTAAGTAATCCTTTTCTTCCTCCGTCAGGAATTCATCGGGATCCATAGGCTGTCCAATACCGATTTTATGTTTTAACAGATAGTCAAATACCATCTGCAGCTGTTCATTGCTCAGATCCAGCTCGGCGAATGCTTCCTTTACCTGTTCTTCGCTGATGCAGTTGCCCTGCTCCTTGGCGGTCTTGCGGACCTGCTCTAAGGTCTGGGCAAATAATACTTCTTTGTTCATATAGGGTCTCCTTTATAATAACATCACTTTCTCCGCGCTTCGCGCATTGCCTGCAAGCAGTCATGCCATATGCCTCTTGCAATAATACACTTTCTCCGTGCTTCGCACTCCCGAAAGTGTACAGACATTCGCAATCCGGACTATCGTCCTTCTTGCTCATGTCTGTTCGATTTGCTAATATCCGCACGGCATTGCCTGCAAGCAGTCATGCCGTAACGGATATTGCAAATCTTATTATCATTTTACGTGCTCATGGGTAAACAAATGATACTGGCAATATTCGTAGTTGCCGTTACATTTGGAGCAGAAACGGAACTCCAGATTCGGATCGTCCTCTTCTGTCCGTCCGCAGACGGCACATTTGTGTCTTGTGACTTTCGCCCGTCCAGCATTGGATTTTCGTTCGAACTGCGCCTTGCGGTGCATCTGTTTCGGCGAGATACGGCTGCGATGCAGTCTGTAAAAGTATAACACAAAGTTCAGCAAAGATGCCACTACCGCGAATTTAGTAAATAAGTTTCCTGCGATCACGGTATAGATCATCAGTACCGCATCCAGGATTCCCATCCATTTTACTTTCACCGGTATCACGAACATCAGCAACACCTGCATATCCGGATACGTAGCAGCAAAGGCAAGGAAGATCGACAGGTTGATATAATACGTGCTGAACGCATAAGAACCGCTGTAAAATACCAGGGAAGCCGCTTCCGTACTCATGCCGCCGGTGATCAGATATGCCACACCCATGCACAGGAAGCTTCCGATAATCGTAAACAGCATGCCGGAAAAGATATACACATTATAGCGATAAGTTCCCCAGGTACGCTCCAGCGCCGTACCCAGACTATAATAGAAAAACAGCATAATGATTGTGAAGATATCCAGACTTTCCGGAGGAACGATCACCCAGGTCACCAGTCTCCAGACTTGTCCGTGCAGGATCCGGTAAGGGTCCAGTGTCAGAAATCCCAGCAGATTATTGCCGGCTGCTTTTCCCATCAGTTCGATCACATATCCCGCCACATAACACATGATCAATACCATGGTCAGGTTATGGATCGCATATTTTCCAAACTTTTTTTCGAATTTGCTCATAAAACAATGTCTCCATAAATAGTTATATTTTGATTTTTCTCTATCGAGATTGTAACATCCGGAAGAGAATAAGTAAACTGCACGTTCTCTTTTTTCAGAGTTTTCCCGAAAAATTTAAGTTACATTTTACAAAACTTTAACAACTAAACTCCCCCATTATTCGTTGCATTGTGGTGTTTTTTGTCGTATAATTAGAATGTTTTGTTGATGAAAAAAATGCATTAAATAAGTAGATTTATTTTTATTTCAGGAAGGATGTATCACATGAATTCACAGGAAAAATACGCAACTCTCGGCATAGATATCGGTTCCACCACTGTCAAGATTGCTATTTTGGACGAAGAACACAATATTTTATTTTCCGATTATGAGCGTCACTTCGCCAATATCCGGGAAACTCTGTCTGAGCTCCTTAAGAAAGCTTATGACCAGCTGGGAGAATTGCAGCTGCACCCCATGATCACCGGTTCCGGCGGTCTGACACTGGCCAACCACCTCGGCGTTCCCTTTACTCAGGAGGTCGTAGCCGTGGCTACTTCCCTGCAGGAGCTGGCACCCAAGACCGATGTAGCCATTGAATTAGGCGGTGAGGATGCGAAGATCATCTATTTCGAAGGCGGTAACGTGGAGCAGCGTATGAACGGCATCTGCGCCGGCGGTACCGGTTCCTTCATCGACCAGATGGCCAGTCTGATTCAGACGGACGCTTCGGGCTTAAACGAATATGCGAAAAATTATAAATCCCTCTACACCATTGCTGCCCGCTGTGGTGTATTTGCCAAAACCGATATCCAGCCTCTGATCAACGAAGGTGCTACCAAGGAAGACCTGTCTGCTTCTATTTTCCAGGCAGTGGTGAACCAGACAATTTCCGGTCTGGCCTGTGGTAAGCCGATCCGCGGTCACGTAGCTTTTCTGGGCGGGCCTTTACATTTCCTGTCTGAACTGAAAGCTGCCTTTATCCGTACCTTAAATCTGGATGACGAGCACATCATTGACGTGGACAACTCCCATCTGTTCGCAGCCATCGGTTCCGCACTAAATGCGAAGGAGGAAGTCTGCATCAGTCTGTCTGACATGGTGAAAAAGCTGTCCTCCGACATCAAGATGGAGTTCGAAGTAGAACGTATGGAGCCTCTGTTTGCGGACAAGGCTGCTTATCAGGAATTCGTGGAGCGTCACAGCAAGCATCACGTGACCACCGGAGACTTACAGTCCTATCAGGGCAAGGCTTTCCTGGGTATCGATGCCGGTTCCACCACCACGAAGATCGCTCTGGTAGGTGAAGATGGATCCCTGCTGTACTCTTTCTATTCCAGTAACGACGGAAGCCCCTTGAAGACAGCGATCCGTTCCCTGAAGGAGATCTACTCTCTCCTGCCCGAAGGCGTGGAGATCGTACGCTCCTGCTCCACTGGTTACGGCGAAGCGTTGATGAAAGCTGCTTTTCTGCTGGATGACGGCGAGGTAGAGACCGTGGCCCATTACTATGCCGCTGCTTTCTTTGACCCCAGCGTAGACTGTATCTTAGACATCGGCGGTCAGGATATGAAGTGCATCAAGATTAAAAACCAGACCGTAGACAGCGTACAGCTGAACGAAGCATGTTCCTCCGGCTGTGGCTCCTTTATTGAGACCTTTGCCAAATCCCTGAACTATACCGTGCAGGATTTCGCTCAGGCTGCCCTGTTTGCAGAGCATCCTATCGATCTGGGTACCCGTTGTACCGTATTCATGAACTCCAAAGTAAAACAGGCGCAGAAGGAAGGCGCTTCCGTAGCAGATATCTCCGCAGGACTTGCTTACTCCGTTATCAAGAATGCTTTATTTAAGGTAATCAAAGTCTCCGATGCTTCAGAGCTTGGTAAAAATATTGTGGTACAGGGCGGTACTTTCTACAATGACGCTGTTCTGCGCAGCTTTGAGAAAATTGCAAACTGCCAGGCGATCCGTCCCGACATCGCCGGCATCATGGGCGCGTTCGGCGCGGCACTGCTCGCGCGCGACCGCTACCACGGGCAGCAGAGCACAATGCTCCCGCTTGAGGAGATCGAGCAGCTCACGTACAAGACCTCTGCCGCACGCTGTCAGGGCTGCCAGAACCACTGCATGCTCACGGTCAGCGTCTTTCCCGGCGGCCGCCGCCATGTGAGCGGCAACCGCTGCGAAAAAGCCCTGCGCGGCGAAAGCGCTGCCAAACCCGGCGAAAATATCTTCGCCTACAAGCGTGAGCGCATGTTCGCCTATCCCCCGCTCGAGCCGGAAAATGCGCCGCGCGGCGAGATCGGCATCCCGCGCGTGCTGAACATGTATGAAAACTACCCGTTCTGGGCGACGTTCTTCCGCGACCTCGGCTTCCGCGTCATCCTCTCCCCGTTCTCCACGCGCGCGATCTACGAGCTGGGCATGGAGAGCATTCCGTCGGAATCTGAGTGCTATCCTGCCAAGCTCGCCCACGGTCACGCCCAGTGGCTTATCGACCACGGCGTCAAGACCATCTTCCACCCCTGCGTGTTCTACGAACATCAGGAAGTGCCGGGCGCGCAGAACCACTTCAACTGCCCGATCGTCGTTTCATATCCCGAGAATATCAAGAACAACGTCGAAGCCGTGACCGACGGCTCCGTGCGCTACCTGCATCCCTTCCTCGCTTTCACGAACGAGAAGGTCGCCTCCGACCGTCTCGTCCAGTTCTGTAAGGAAGTATGGAGCATTCCCGAAAAGGAAACGCGCCATGCCGCCCACCTCGCGTGGGAAGAGCAGCGCAGGGCCAAGGCCGACGTCTGCGCCGCGGGCGCGAAGGCACTCGCCGACATGGAGAAAAACGGCGGCAGCGGCATTGTGCTCGCCGGACGTCCCTACCACGTCGACCCCGAGATCAACCACGGCATCCCCGAGCTCATCGCGGCCTACGGCCTGACGGTGCTGACCGAGGATTGCCTGCCCATCGACTTTGTCCCCAAGCGCCCCGTGCGCGTGAATGACCAGTGGGTCTATCACTCCCGCCTCTACACCGCGGCGGAATTCGTCTGCGGGCGCGACGATCTTGAGCTCATTCAGCTCAACTCGTTCGGCTGCGGTCTCGACGCCGTCACGACCGACGAGGTCTGCGAGCTTTTGGAGCAGGGCGGCAAGCTCTACACCTGCCTCAAGATTGACGAGGTCAACAACCTCGGCGCGGTGCGCATCCGCATCCGCTCGCTGCTCGCCGCCGTCGCCATGCGGCGCGAGCGCGGGATCCATTCGACCTCTCACGTACAGCCGTTCGAGCGCGTCTACTACACCAAGGAGATGCAGAAGCAGCACTACACCATCCTCGCCCCCCAGATGAGTCCCATCCATTTTGACATTCTCGAGCCTATCTTCCGCCACCACGGCTATAATTTTGAGGTACTGCAAAACGACGACCGCGCCGCCATCGACGCGGGCCTCAAGTACGTCAACAACGACGCCTGCTACCCGTCCCTGATCGTGGTTGGTCAGATCATGGATGCGCTGCTCTCCGGCAAATACGACTTAGAGCATACAGCCGTTATTATGAGCCAGACCGGCGGCGGCTGCCGTGCCTCCAACTACATCCATCTGCTGCGTAAGGCACTGGTCAAGGCCGGTTACCCGCAGATCCCGGTAGCAAGCCTGAATTTTTCCGGCCTGGAAAAGGACAGCGGCTTCCAGATGACCCTCCCGCTGGCACGCAAGTGCATCGCCTGCATCTTCTACGGCGATATGCTGTGTGCGCTGCGCAATCAGGTGGCCCCCTACGAGAATGAAAAGGGCGCTGCAGACCGCATGGTGGATCGCTGGATCGCCCGTCTTGGCCGTGCATTGCTGGCAGGAAAAGGCTTTACTTCCCGGGAAATGAAGCACACCTTCCCGCTCATCGCAAAGGAATTTGCCACCATCCCGGTCACCCGGGTGCCCAAGGTAAAGGTGGGTGTTGTGGGCGAGATCTACGTCAAATACAGCCCGCTGGGCAACAACGACCTGCAAAAGTTTTTGGAAAGTCAGGACTGCGAGGTGAACTTCCCCGGTCTGATGGGCTTTGTGCAGTACTGCGCTTTCAACATGGGCGAGGATCATGTGCTGTACGGCGGCAAGCTGGCCGTAAAGGTGGGCACCGACCAGTTCCTCAACTGGCTGGACAGCGTGGAGCGTGTCATGCTCAAGGCAGAGACGGACGCCGGGTTCTATGCGCCGGGCCCCTTCAAGGAGCTGGTGGAAAAGCCCAAGGGGGTCATCTCGCTGGGCGCAAAAATGGGCGAAGGCTGGCTGCTGACCGCTGAAATGATCGAACTGGTACAGGGCGGCTACGGCAACATCGTGTGTGCGCAGCCCTTTGGCTGTCTGCCCAACCACATCGTGGGCAAGGGCATGGTGAACAAGATCCGTGCACTGTACCCCGGCGCCAACATCACCCCCATCGACTACGACCCCAGTGCTACCCGGGTCAATCAGGAAAACCGCATCAAGCTGATGCTGGCGGTGGCAAAGGAGCGCCTGAACGCCCCCGCAGAAGCCCAGCCGCTTACGGCAGAGCAGCTTGCCGGGGGTGCCCCTCAGGTCGGTGCCACCGTGTAACAGAAGCAATACGATAAAAACAGGGGAGCCGCTGCACGGCATTTTTACGCAGCAGCTCCCTTTTTGCAGGAAAGGAACCCCTATGGAAAAGCCCGCAGCTGCCTGTTATCATCTGCCCGGCCTGTTCGAGTTTTACGAGCTGTACCGCCGGTTTTTGCCGCTGTATCGGGAGCACCGGGAATATTTTTACGACTGGTGCGCCATCGGCTCTATTTACGGTGCACCGGCAGGCTGCATCTGGGGCGGGGGACGCATTTCCAGCGGCGGGGCTACTGCGCGCGAGGTGCTGGCGCTATTGCGGGAATACGGCATCTCCGGGCGGCTGACCTTCAGTAACTCCCTGCTGCGGGCTGAGCACCTTGCCGACCCGCAGTGCAACGCCCTGTGTGAGCAGTTTGCCAAAGCTGGCAGTGTGCCAAACGGCGTGATCGTCCACTCTGACCTGCTGGCGGACTATCTGCAACAGCGTTGGCCGGAGCTGTATCTGGTGTCCTCCACCACCAAGGTGCTCACCGAGTTTGCGCAGTTGCAGCAGGAACTGGAAAAACCGCAGTTCCGGTATGTGGTGCCGGATTTCCGGCTGAACCCGGCACTGGAACAGCTGCGCACCCTGCCGCCGGAGCAAAAAGCCAAGGTGGAGTTTTTGTGCAACGAGTGCTGCTGGTTCGGCTGCACCGAGCGCAAGCGCTGCTACGAGACGGTCAGCCGTCAGAACCTGGGCGAGGACTGCCCGGACCACCGCTGCACCGCCCCGGATGCCGCCGAGGGCTACCGCTTTTCCAAGGCGATGCGCAGCCCCGGATTCATCGGGGTAGAGGACATCCGGCAGCGGTATCTGCCCGCAGGCTTTTCCCAGTTCAAGATAGAGGGCAGAGGACTTGGCAGCGCATTGGTGCTGGAATTTCTGCTTTACTACATGATAAAGCCGGAATACCAGCTGCAGGTGCGGGAGGCAATCTATCTGGACAATATGCTGGACCTTTTTTAAGAAAATCGCACCGGGCAGACCATCTTCTGCCCGGTGCTGTTTTTTGCCTTCAGGATTTGCACCCGAAAACTTTCTTTTCCCGGCAAAGCGTGCTACAATAAACAGGAAATAATAGTTATAGGAGCAGTGCATGGAAACAACGCAAAAACAGATCGTACTGGGCATTCTGGCCCATGTGGACTCCGGCAAGACCACCCTCTCCGAGGCCATGCTCTACCGCGCCGGTGCTATCCGCAAGCTGGGGCGGGTGGATCACGGGGACGCCTTTCTGGATACCGACAGCTTAGAAAAAGCGCGCGGCATCACCATCTTTTCCAAACAGGCGCTGCTTACGGCGGGCAATACCGCCATCACCCTGCTGGACACCCCCGGTCATGTGGATTTTTCCACCGAGACCGAGCGCACCTTGCAGGTGCTGGACTATGCGGTGCTGGTGGTCAGCGGAACGGACGGCGTGCAAAGCCATACCGAAACGCTGTGGCGGCTGCTGCGGCGCTACCATGTGCCCACCTTTGTGTTCGTGAATAAAATGGACCTGCCCGGCATGACCCGGGAGCAGCTGCTCACCCAACTGAACCACCGCCTTGGCGAGGGCTTTGTGGATTTTGGCGCAGAGCCTGCAGCCCGCAACGAGGCACTGGCGCTGTGCGATGAGCAGCTGATGGAAAAAATGCTGGACGAGGGAACCTTGACCGATGCAGACATGATCCCCGCAGTTGCCCGGCGGCACGTTTTTCCGTGCTGGTTCGGGGCGGCGCTGCGGCTGGATGGCGTGGATGCACTTCTGGAGGGGCTGGACCGCTGCACCCGCCCCGCCCCGGCGCTGCACGCCTTTGGCGCAAGGGTGTTCAAGGTATCACAGGATGAGCAGGGCACCCGCCTGACATGGCTGCGGGTCACCGGCGGGGAGCTGAAGGTAAAGGCTCTGCTCTCCGGCGAAGCAGACGGCGAGCCGTGGGCAGAAAAGGCAAACCAGCTGCGGCTGTACTCCGGCGCAAAATATACCCTGACCGAGGCCATCGGCCCGGGACAGGTGTGCGCCGTGACCGGCCTGACCCATGCAAAGCCCGGCACCGGGCTTGGGGCGGAGCGGGACAGCGATGTGCCGGTGCTGGAACCGGTGCTCAGCTATCAGGTATTGCTGCCGGAGGGCGCGGACGTACACGCCGCACTGGGCAAGCTGCACCGGCTGGAGGAGGAAGAACCGCAGCTCCATGTGGTGTGGAATGAAACGCTGTCCGAGATCCATGTGCAGCTGATGGGCGAGGTGCAGCTGGAAGTGCTGCGCAGCCTGCTGGCAGAGCGGTTCGGGCTGGAAGTATCCTTTGGCCCGGGCGGCATTTTGTATAAGGAGACCATCACCGAGCCGATGGAAGGTGTAGGCCACTACGAGCCGTTGCGCCACTATGCCGAGGTGCATCTGCTGCTGGAACCGCTGCCCCGGGGCAGCGGGATGCAGTTTGCCGCCGACTGCCGGGAAGAGGTTCTGGACAAAAACTGGCAGCGGCTGGTGCTGACCCATCTGGAAGAAAAGCAGCATCTTGGCGTTTTGACCGGCGCACCGCTGACCGATGTAAAGATCACTCTGCTCACCGGCAAAGCGCACCTGAAGCACACCGAGGGCGGCGATTTCCGGCAGGCCACCTACCGCGCCGTACGGCAGGGGCTGATGCTGGCAAAAAGCCAGCTGTTAGAGCCGTGGTATGCCTTCCGGCTGGAAGTGCCGGTGGAGAACATCGGCCGCGCCATGAGCGATATCCAGCGCATGGAAGGCAGCTTTGACCCGCCGGAAAGCGGTGCGGAGACCGCCACCCTGACCGGCTTTGCGCCGGTATCTACCATGCGCAGCTACCCCATGGAAGTGGTCAGCTACACCCGGGGCAGGGGACATCTGAGCCTGACGCTGGACGGCTACCGTCCCTGCCACAACGCGCAGCAGGTCATTGCAGAGATCGGCTACCAGCCGGAGCATGATCTGGACAACCCCGCAGATTCCGTATTCTGTGCCCATGGTGCTGGCTTTGTGGTGCCGTGGAACGAGGTGCGCAGTCACATGCATGTTGAAAGCGGCTGGGGCAAGGCAAAGCCCGCCCGCCCGGAGGTGCAGGCTGCGCCCCAGCGCCGCGCCATGGCCTACCGCGCCACGCTGGAGGAGGACGCCGAACTGCTCAAAATTTTTGAGCGCACCTACGGCCCCATCAAGCGGGACCCGCTGGCGGCGTTCCGTCCGGTGCAAAAGACCGAACGCCCGGATTTTGCCGCAGAGCAGTGGGAGATCGCCCCGGAATATCTATTGGTGGACGGCTACAATATCATCTTTGCGTGGGACGAGCTGAACGCCCTGTCAAAGGAAAGCCTGGACGCCGCCCGCCATCGGCTGATGGACATTCTGTGCAACTATCAGGGCTACCAGAAATGCGTGCTCATTCTGGTGTTCGATGCCTACCGCGTGCCCGGAAGCCCCGGCGCTATTGAGCAGTACCACAACATCCATGTGGTCTACACCAAAGAAGCCGAGACCGCCGATATGTTCATCGAGCGGGTCACCCATGAAATCGGCAAGAGCCGCCGCGTCCGCGTGGCGACCTCGGACGGTATGGAGCAGGTCATCATCCTTGGACACGGCGCACTGCGCGTGTCCGCCCGGATGTTCCACGAAGAAGTGCAGAACGTGGAAAAACAGATCCGCGCCCTTGTGCAGGGACAGGCGTAATGCTGCCCCGAAAAAATTCCTTTCTTGTGAAAAAGTCGTTTTGGAAAATCCGCAGATTTTCCAAAACGACAAAATATAAAATAATGATTCCGCTGAAGATGCCCAAAGCAACGCGGAGGGCATTTAAAATCGTCCTCTGGAGGTGCACCCATGGCTGTGGAAATTACCGAAGAATTTGTCTGGCAAAGCATCCCGCGCCGCGCCCGGGACAGCCATAAGGGCACCTTTGGCAGCGTGCTGGCGGTGGCGGGCAGTGCCTTTTACCGGGGCGCTGCGCTGCTGGCAGCCGAGGGCGCACTGCGCACCGGGGCAGGCATCGTTACCCTTGCCAGCGTAGAGCCGGTGGTCAGCGCCGCAGTCACCCGCCTGCCGGAGTGCTGCCTGTGCCCCTGTAAGGAGGGCGCACAGGGCGGCATTGCACCGGAAAATGTACCGCTGCTCCGGCGGCAGAAGGCTACCGTGCTGCTGCTGGGCCCCGGCCTTGGCAGCACAGCGCAAAGCGCTGCCCGGGCCGCCGAGACCCGCACGCTGGTGCAGCAGCTTCTGCCCGGCTTTGTCGGGGCTGCGGTGCTGGACGCCGACGGTCTGAACGCCGCCGCCCAGCTGCTGGCCGAGAGCAAGCCCTTCCCACACCCGGCGGGGGAGCTGGTGGTCACCCCGCACCCCGGCGAGATGGCACGCCTGACCGGCCTTTCGGCGGCAGAGCTTGCCGCCGACCGGGAGGGCATCGCTCTGCGGTATGCCAAGGCGTGGAACGCCGTGGTGGTGCTGAAGGGTGCACGCACCGTGGTGGCAAGCCCGGACGGGCGGGTGTGCGTGAACCCCACCGGCAACCCGGGGCTAGCCCGGGGCGGCAGCGGGGATGTGCTGGCTGGGATGCTTGCGGCGCTGCTGGCCTGCGGTCTGCCTGCCTACGAAGCCGCTGCCTGTGCGGTATACCTGCACGGTGCCGCCGCCGACCGCGCCGCCGCAAAGCGCGGCGAGTACGGAATGCTGCCCCATGATATCCTGCCGGAGCTGGGCGCACTGTTTGCGGAAAACCAGAGATAAACGAGAAAAGCGGCAGCTGCACAAAACGCCGTGCAGCTGCCGCTTTTAATTGCTATAATTTGTGGTTCAGAAACGTCTGCGGACGTTTCTGAACCACTTTTTCACGATAGGGGAGTGGCGGAAAACGGTATTTACCGGAACTGGTTCAGGTACTCCTCCACGGAGCGGGTCATCTCCTTGGAGAAATCGGAGTTATACTTGCGGTTGCAAAAGGCGGCGCACCACTGCTCAAAGGGCGCGTTACCGGCCTTGTAGCCAAAGGTGTCCCGCAGCTCTGCACCGTCCATGGTGCGGTAGCCGTTTTCGTGCACGATATGCTCCATGGCGCAGCGCTGGGGCTTTACGCGGTCTTTCTGCTGCTGGGTGGGCCAGCCGAACACCAACATTACCGCCGGGAACACATAGTCCGGCAGGTGCAGCAGGCTGCGCTGGGTGTCGCAGTTTTCCATGATGTCCCCGATGTAGCACGAGCCGATGCCAAAGCTTTCGGCGGCGACTACGGCGTTCTGGGCGGCAATGGCGGCGTCTGTGACCGCCAGCATCAGATCGCCCACACCCGGGGTGCGGGGCGTGCAGCCGACCTCTAAATAGGCGTCGTACCACTTTTTGCAGTCGGCGCAGAACACCAGTACCAGCGGCGCTTTGGCAATAAAAGGCTGGTGGTCACAGCTTTCGGCCAGCGCTTCCTTCAGTGCCGGGTCAGTGATGTCTAAAATGGTATACAGCTGCTGACAGCCCGCAGAGGGGGCCTGTGCGGCAGCTTCCAAAATGGCCTGCTTCATCTCGGCAGGGATGGGCTTTTCTTCATACACCCGCACCGACTTGCGGTCGAACAGGCTTTGCAGGATAGGATTGCGCTCGGTCATGGGAACACCTCCGGTGATGTATTTATTCGTAGTCGATGGGCAGGGTGGGCAGGCCGTTCAGCTCCAGCCCGGCGGTGTGCCCGGCAATGTACTGGTAGTAGCCCTGCGCTGCGATCATGGCACCGTTGTCGCCGCAGAACTTCAGCTCCGGCAGGTAGACTTTTGCGCCCAGCTTCTGGGCACCGTCGTTCACCAGCTGGCGCAGACGGCCGTTGGCGGCGACACCCCCGGCAAGGCACACCTGTTTTGCCCCGGTATCGGCAGCGGCAAGCAGCAGCTTTTCGGCCAGAATGCCCGCGATGCGCTCCTGAAAGCTGGCGGCAAGGTCGGGGACATTCACTTCCTCGCCCTTCATCTGCGCCTTGTTCACCTCGTTGAGCACGGCAGTCTTTAAGCCGGAAAAGCTCACGTTGTATTTGCCCTCCACATGGGGCACCGGCAGACGGTAGGCCTTGGGGTCGCCGGTCTTGGCGGCGGCGGCTACGCTGGGGCCGCCGGGGTAGGGCAGACCCAGCGTGCGGGCCACCTTGTCAAAGGCTTCGCCCGCAGCATCGTCTACGGTATGACCCAGAATGTGGTAGTGGGTGTAGTCCTGTACTTCTACAATGTGGCTGTGCCCGCCGGAGGCTACCAGACACAAAAAGGGCGGCTTGAGTTCCGGGTGGGTCAGGTAGAGCGCGGCGATGTGCCCCCGCAGATGGTGCACCGGTACCAGCGGCTTACCGGCAGAGTAGGCCAGACCCTTTGCAAAGTTTACGCCCACCAGCACCGCGCCGATGAGCCCCGGCGCAAAGGTGACAGCCACAGCGTCCACGTCCTCCATAGTCTTACCGGCGTCCAGCAGAGCTTTTTTGACCGTGGCACTGATAAATTCGCAGTGGCGGCGGCTGGCGATCTCCGGTACAACGCCGCCGTACAGCGCCTGTTCCTTGACACTGGTGGAAATAACGTTGCTCAGCAGCTGCCGCCCGTCCTCCACCAGGGCTGCGGCAGTTTCGTCACAGGTAGACTCGATTCCGAGAATGATCATTTTAGTGTGCCTCCAGCCAGTTTTTGCCTGCGTGCACATCGGTGCTCAGGGGCACCGCGTACTGCACGCAGCCTTCCATTTCCTCCCGCAGGATGCGAGCGGCCTGCTCGGCCTCTGCCTCCGGGGCCTCCACGATCAGTTCATCGTGGACGGTCAGGATCAGGCGGCTGGCCATTTTTTCGTCCCGCAGGCGCTTCCACACCCGCACCATGGCCAGCTTGATCACGTCCGCAGCGGTGCCCTGAATGGGGGTGTTGCGTGCCATGCGCTCGCCGCTGGCGCGCACATTGAAGTTGGTGCTTGCCAGTTCCGGCAGGGTGCGGCGGCGGCCAAACAGGGTGGATACATAGCCGTTTGCCTTTGCGTCCGCGATGGTCTTGTCCATATAGCCGCTCACACTGGGGAAAGCCGCCAGATAGTTCTTGAGGAAGGCGTCTGCCTCCTTCACGGTCACGCCGATATCCTTGGAAAGGCTGTACGCGCCCTTGCCGTACATGATGCCGAAGTTGATGGCCTTGGCAGAGGAGCGCAGCCGGGGCGTCACCTCGCTCTGCGGAATGCCGTAGATCTTGGCGGCGGTGCTGCGGTGGATATCCTCACCGTTCAAAAAGGCCTGCTGCATGTGTTCGTCCCCGGTGATGTGCGCCAGAATGCGCAGCTCGATCTGGCTGTAATCCGCGTCCACCAGCACACAGCCCGGCTTTGCAATAAAGTAGGCGCGCAGCTGGCTGCCCA
>OGIV01001286.1_pt1 | contig 15287 bp, 11 predicted proteins | sample 1571861 | NCBI WGS metagenome assembly OGIV01 (sample SAMEA2582099, study PRJEB24529) | metagenome | biome: Human gut stool | place: China | collected 2011 | reverse complement strand
TATGAATATTTTGGCTGCAATGGGGGCGTATTGCTTCTTTTCTACCAAGCCTCATGTCAACTTTGACTATGAGATTCCCCCATCTGACGGGCAACTTGTAATTTGGCAATAAAATAAACTTACATAATTTTGATAGGTGATCATTTTATGGCCACCCTTTGTAGGTTGGATGGTTTCTGCTCTTTACTTTTTAGAATATTATCTCGAACTCGCGTTATCTGCTCCAAAAGAACTTGGGTAAGAAGCGTTATGAGATTAGCGATGAGGGTGCCAAGGAAATCTTTGACATCTACAAGGAATATCAATCATACAGCCGAGACATTGAGTATGAGAAGACTGGCGAACTGGAGCATTTGGAGATAGCCAAGCTACTTGACTATGACGACTTCCTCTATACCAATGTGGCAGTACGTCGCCCTCTTCGCCTGTGGTTCGAGAATATTTCAGCCAGGTATGATGCCTTGTGCGAAAGTGAAGATTTCAAGGCAGAAGACAAGAAGAACCTCGTCTTGCGCGACATCGCCCAGTTGGATGGTGTTGACGAGAAGCGAAATGACCACGACTTCTTTGTTTGGCTGAAGGCTCAGAAGGTTAAGACCACCAAGGCGCAGCAGAAGCAGATTCGTGATGCATTTGGTGAAATCAATGAGGATGCTCCTATTGCCTATGTTGATCCGTTCAAGAATAGTGGTGAGTGGGTGATTGATACCAATCTCAATGATACGGAGAAGATTCCTATGAAGCGAGACATCGAGGAATACTTTGAGACCGAGGTCGTTCCTTTCGCTCCTGATGCTTGGATGGACAGAAGCAAGGACAAGGTGGGATGCGAATTTCCATTCACCCGCTTGTTCTATAAGTATCGTCCGTTGCGAAGTAGCGAGGATATTCTTGCCGATTTATCAGTTCTCGACTCTAATTTGAATAATGAATTGTCTCATTTAAATGAAGATTGAAGCTTATGGTCAAGTATGAACAATATAAGGATTCTGATATTGATTGGGTTGGAAAAGTTCCTACTTCTTGGAATAGAAGTAGGATAAAATTCCTTCTCTCTCATTCGTCTGCTGGTGTGTGGGGCGAAGATGAGAAGGGCAATAAAAATGATATTGTGTGTTTTCGTGCGGCAGATTTTGACTATTCACATGGTTGCTTGAAATTGGATAATAATACAGTGAGAAATATTCAGCAAAAGCAATTGGAAGGGCGAGTATTGCACAAAAGAGACCTGTTGATTGAAAAGTCTGGAGGTGGTGACGCAACACCTGTAGGAAGAATCGTGAGATTCAATTATGATGGTATTGCTACATGTTCAAATTTTATGCATTTCATTTCTGTGGACAAATATAATGATGATAATTATTTGTTCTACTATTTCTATGCTATGTATGCAAATAATGTGAATGTACTTTATTTTAATCAGACTACAGGAATTCAAAATTTGAAGGTAAGTGAATATTTGGGGCAAACTATATTTTTACCTTCATTAAAAGAGCAAATGACCATTGCCAACTATCTCGACAAGAAATGCTCCGAGATAGACAAAGTTATATCTGCTCAACAGAAACGTATCGCTTTGCTCCAAGAATTGAAGCAGAGTGTCATTACTCATGCCGTTACAAAAGGACTTAATCCGAATGTAGAAATGGATGCTGCTGAAGAGGATTGGATTAATAGACTTCCAGCCTCTTGGGGAAAGGCTAAATTAAAATATTATATTCATTTGGTTAATGGTAGAGCCTATTCACAACCAGAATTATTATCGGAAGGCAAATATAAGGTATTGAGGGTTGGTAATTTCTTTACAAATGACACATGGTACTATTCTAATATGGAGTTGGAAGAAGATAAGTATTGTAACAATGGTGATTTGTTATATGCTTGGTCCGCTTCTTTTGGACCTTATATTTGGAATCAAGATAAAACAATTTATCATTACCATATATGGAAAGTATGTTATAAAGAGTGCATGGATAAGATGTATGTTTATTATCTGTTGAAAGCAATAACCAATTTCAAATTGGGTGACATTCATGGTAGTACAATGGTTCACATCACGATGGAAAGTATGAATAATTCAGTAATACCTATTCCTTCATTTGATGAGCAAAAAGATATAGCAACATTTTTGGATAAAAAATGTGCATCAATAGACAACGCTCTTACCAAAGCTCAGCATCAAGTCGAACTCTTGCAGAAATATAAGCAGAGTCTCATTACCGAGGTCGTAACTGGCAAACACAAGGTTTGCTAAATAATAGTAATAGGAAAAAATAGATAGATATATGCAAAATCCTTTGAACGAAACAACCTTTGAGGAGCATATTGCAAATTGTCTTGCAAACAGCGACCTTTACAATCAAAGAAGCAGCGCACAGTTTGATATAGAAAAGCTGTGTGATGCTGAAATGTTGGAACAGTTTCTGCGCCAACAGCCTGTCGTATGGACAAAGTTAACGAAGCGTTTTCCTGGACAGGAAGTCGCAACCGTCATTCGTGAATATAACAAACGCCTTGACCGTGGCGAAAGCATCCTTACCATTATGAGAAAAGGTTTCACGGTCAGTGGAGCTAAAGTGAAGTTCTGTCAGTTCAAGCCGGTGCTTGAAGGCGAAGGTACGGACAACTATCGTTTGTATCGCGCCAACCGTTTTAGCATTGTACGTCAGATGCGCTATTCTACGGGAGAAGATAGCGGTAACGAATTGGATATGTGCATTTTGCTGAATGGCATACCTCTGTTCACTTTTGAACTTAAGAATGAAGGAACAGACCAAAACTACACCCACGGTATATACCAATATAAAAATAACCGTGACCCACAGAACCGTATGCTCCGAAACTGTTTGGTGCATTTTGTGATGGACAATCAGTATGTGTTCATGACCACAAAACTGAATGGCGAAGAAACATCGTTCTTGCCGTTCAACCGTGAGGCCGTCAATCCTCCGATTGAGGATGAATATCCTGTAGCATACATGTGGCAGAACATACTGCAAGCAGACTCATTGCTCGATATTCTCGAAAACTTCATCAAACGATACGAGGAAAGTTATGAAGACAAAGAAACTAAAGAGCAGAAGAAGCGTATTGTTGTTATCTTCCCTCGTTTTCATCAGCTTCGTGCCGTGCGCAAGCTACGCCAACTGGTGTGTGAAGAAGGACCGGGCAACAATTATCTGGTACAACACTCTGCAGGAAGTGGCAAAACAAAAACTATGGCATGGCTTGCTCATCAGCTTGCCAATATGACCAATGCGGACGGAACAGCCATCTTCGACAGTATCATCATGGTGACAGACCGTATTGTACTCAATCGTAACATGGCTGAGGATGTGGTTAACTTTGAAACTACTGCTGGAACAGTGAAAGACATTCGCAAGGGTTCAAAGAAACTGGCAGATGCCTTGAACGGCGAAAACAGAATCATCATATCCACCGTACAAAAGTTTGCCTATGCCCTTGATTATCTCAAACATGAGAAGGCTAAGAAATATGCCATCATTGTGGACGAGGCACATACGGCTGTAGGAAACGAAGCTGCAAAAGATTTGGTAAATGCCCTTTCTACGAAAGAGGACCTGGAGAAAATTGAGTACTACGATCCTGAAGAGTATGACTGTCCACTGGATGCACTGATGGCTCAGATGCAGAGTTACAGAAAAATGATGAAGCACATATCGTATTTTGCCTTCACGGCTACACCCAAAGACAAGACTTACGTGTTGTATGGCAAAGATGGCAAAGAACCACACGACTTGTACTCCATGAAACAGGCTATCGACGAGAAATTTATCCTCGACGTAACACGCAACTATGTCAGTTACAAAACCATGTTTGAATTGATAGTAAAAGATCCTACGGAGGACCAGAAGAAGCAATTTGAAGAGAAAAAGGCTCTGAAAGTTATTGCAGCATGGTTAGGAAAGGAGAAGTATATCAAGTTGCGTAAAGCGAGCATGATTGTTGACCAGTTCATGAAGTTCACAATCAAGAAGATAAACCATCAGGCAAAAGCTATGGTTGTTTGCGATTCGCGTCAGGCAGCTGCTGACTACAAGCAAATCATAGACCGTATCATAGCGGAAGAATACTCAGGGGCAATCAAGACGTTGGTGGCATTCTCTGGCGAAGTGACAGACAGTAATGGACGAAAGTGCACAGAGGCAAACATGAATGATGATGGTGTGACAGACAACGACATTGCAGAGAAATTCAAGGAAGATGACTACAAGATATTGATAGTAGCAGAAAAGTTTCAGACCGGATTTGACCAGAAGTTGCTTCATACAATGTTTGTAGATCGTACCTTGGGTGGAATACAGTGCATACAGACGCTTTCCCGTCTCAATCGCACGTATTGGCCATACAAAGAAGATACACTTGTGGTGGACTTCCGCAATGACGCAGACTCAGTGCGAAAAGCTTTCAACAAGTACTATACTGTAACAACCCTTACCGGTGATGTGGACAAACAACGCGTATATACTCTGAAAGAAGATGTTGAGAATTGGAACATATTCAATGAAGACGAGATCAATGATGTTTGCAGTCGAATGGTAGACAAGACAAGAGTAAGCGGAGTTCCGTCTATCATATTGAAGATTGTGAAGGAAAGAGTAGAACCATTGTCTGACGAGGACAAGGATAAGTATCGTAAACAAGTAAATCGCTTTGTTCGACAATATGGTTTCTTGGCGCAGATTATGGACTTCACCGACCCTGATTTGGAGAAATTCTATGTGTTCTGCAAAGTGTTATACAAGTATCTGCCATATACTAAGGAAACATTGCCGATGGAGTTGTTGGATATGATTGACTTGGATAAATTGCGTATACAATTGTCCTTTGAGGGTACTATCGAACTTGAAGACGAGCCTGTAGAATTGAAGGCAACCCGTATTGGTGAGGTCGGACAGAAAAAGGAGGACGAAAAGCGCACCGTTGCAGAGTTGCTTGACATGGTAAATAGTCCATTTGCAAACATATTGAACGAGAATGATAAAATCATCAAACAAATATGGGAAGAATTGCTAAAAGATCCAGAGGTCATGGACGCAGCTCGTGCAGGAAACTCATACGATGTGATGATAAACATTTGCAAGCAGAAGTTCGATGATACAATTGTTGACCAGATAGACAAGTATCTGAATTTCCGTGAAGTTCTTGACAAGGAGAAAGGCTTTGCGTTGACTTTGATAGGGAAATTCGTGGAAGCAGTTGCCAAGCAAGCGGCAGCAACATCAAGTCTTATCTATGATGAAGCAGTGCTAAAAGAAAAACTTGTAGCTGAAATGCAGAGTGAGTTTGCTGGTGTATGCAGTAAGATGAGAAGTCTACAGGAAATAGTCGACTATCTTTTCTTCGTGTTAAACACTACAAGCCTTCCAAAACTTGATGGTATCGATACACTTTTGAAAGAGTCGCTGAATAACATCTACACAAATCCGCATATCACATCCATTGTGAAATATTCGTTCTTCAACTCTCTGGTACAGAAATATGAGGCATTCCTGAAGAAACTGTATTATTTGATTAACGATGAGGAGATTCCTGGACATGATGGTAAGGATCCGGCTTTGGCAGATTCTATTCATGCATTTAGGTGTTTATGGGATTTGAAGCACTCAACAGATGAAGATGGCAAGAAATTCTCTAGCTACCTTCAGATGTTAAGGGCTTGGAGAAATGATGAAGCACATAATGCTCCATGTACGACTGATGCAGAGGTTGATGCAGCAATAAAAGTAGCTGTTTCCATGTACATTTATGTAACTGCATATTCTATTACCGACCTTGAAATGGCTGGATATTAAAAACAATTGCATCGGGTAAGTTAATTGCCCGATGCTTCAACTCAAGGGAGGATCTCCAAGTTTTCAAACGTCAGCCAATTAAGGCATCGGTTCCCCACTTTTGTCGGAAGGCCTGCTTGCGCATATCGAGCTTTTGCAGAAATTTGCGGTGTGCCTCGGTATCGGGATTGATAGGCCGGTGAGCCATGGCACGCAACAGGGCAGTACGCTCACGGGCATAATCGTGCATGACGGGAGTAAAAGCCCACTCGGTAAAACGCTCCCACACATAATCGATGGTTTGCTCTGAGGGGTGCAACATGTCGGGGGCATAAAAGCGGTAGTCGCGCAACTCGTCTGTCACAATTTCGTAGGCCGGGAAATAGTATGCGCGCTCAAACTCACGACACAAATGGTCGGTGAGCAACAGCAACTGGGCCTTGCTGAGCGCATTGCCATGCATGCCATATTTGGCATAACGATAGGGGCTGATGGTGAACACTACACGCAGATGGGGCATAACCTGCAGCAAGTGCGAGAGGAAATAATGCCACCAACTCTCGAGGTCGCGCCACGGCAAAGCCTCCTCACTGAACATGCTGGCCGGCTGCTTGTGACAGTTTGCCACGCAATGGTGCACATAAGGCCCTTCGTTTAGCCAATACACATGGTCAGTGCTCAGGGTGATGAACAGCACATCGAGCTGGGAAAACAGGGCATTGGCACGCTCCCACCCTTGCGTTAGTTCGGCCTCGAGCGCCTGCTGTGTCGGAGCCGAGAACTTGGTGGAATAGTCCCAATGACGCCATTGTCCGTCGGAGGTCTCGAACAGACCTTTTCGGGAATATGGCGGGTCAATGGTGTCGGGCAAATAGGTAACGAGGGTATTGCGTATGCTGACGGGATTGTATAGTGTGCCATGCGGATTGATGCAAACCTGCTCCTGTGGCAAACAGTCGGACATGCGCCCGCCAATGTGGTCGGCAAAGCATGAACCAATGAACATGACACGCGAATGCGGAGTGATTTGCACCGTCTTTTCGGGCAAATCGACAGGTGTAGAAAACTTCATAAGACAGTACTTGTATTGAGGTACAAATGTACATTTTTTATCGTTAGTTAGTGAGGTTGTATGCAATAATCTTTTTAACTTTGCGAGGCGGCGATTGCCGCTAAGTTGGGGCTCGAAGTTATTTTGAGCACCAACCTGATTTCTATATTGCTATTAAATCACTGATTATGCGCATTTTATTTTTATCAGACATACATGGCTCCATCACAACGCTACGCATGGTGCTCAACTACTACGATGCACATCACTATGATTTGCTGGTGTTGCTGGGCGACATTCTGAACTATGGCCCACGCAATGGCTTGTGCGACGGACTTGACCCGCAAGCTATTGCCGACGAACTGAACAAACGGGCCGCCAGCATTGTGGCGGTGCGCGGCAACTGCGACTCGGAGGTAGACCAAATGTTGCTCAACTTCCCCATTCAAAGCACTTACATGATGTTGGTGGACGAGGGCAAGCGTTTCTTTCTGACGCACGGGCACATCTACAACGAGGACCACATGCCCAAGGCACCGGCCTGCGATGTGTTTGTGTATGGACACACACACCGACAGGTGCTCAAACCAGCGGAGGAGACTGGCGGGCCTGTAATACTGAACACGGGGTCGCCCACATTTCCCAAAGGGGGCAACCTGCCTACCTTTGCCACGTATGCTGACGGCATGCTGGCTGTACGCACACTTGATGGTGCTGCCATCAGCAGCTTGAAAATCTGACTTTGACCTATATCGGGTGGTTCTAAAAATTCTGTTTTTAGAGTTCTGCTATTCTGAAATGTGATTTGCACGCTCTCGAAAGTGTCTTTTTGAAAGTTTGTTCGGTCACATAGCCCGCTATGCTCCCTCACGAACTTTCAAAAATACACTTCCGATAGTGCACAAATCCCTATTTCAGAATTATTAGAAACACCCATAAACATATTAAACCATATAAATGGAGAACACTTATACATACGACGAGGCTTTCAAGGCCTCGCTTGAATACTTTGGCGGCGACGAACTGGCCGCACGTGTTTGGGTTAACAAATATGCCATGAAGGACTCCTTTGGGCACATATTTGAACGCTCGCCACGTGACATGCACCACCGCATTGCAGCCGAAATTGCACGAATCGAGAAGAAATATAACAACCCGGTGAGCGAAGAGGAAGTTTTTGCACTACTCGACCACTTTCGCTACCTTGTGCCTGCAGGCTCACCCATGACGGGGATTGGTAACCATCACCAAATAGCTTCGCTCTCTAACTGCTTTGTCATTGGCATTGATGGCAATGCCGACTCATACGGCGCCATCATGAAACTGGACGAGGAACAAGTGCAGCTGATGAAGCGGCGCGGCGGTGTGGGCCATGATTTGTCGGGCATTCGCCCCAAAGGGTCGCCTGTTAAGAACTCGGCATTAACCTCGACCGGCATTGTGCCATTTATGGAGCGTTACAGCAACTCTACACGCGAGGTGGCACAGGACGGACGACGCGGTGCACTGATGCTGTCTATTGCCATACGACACCCCGAAGCTGAGGCCTTTATTGACGCTAAAATGACTGAAGGCAAAATTACGGGGGCTAATGTGAGTGTGAAGGTTGACGATGAATTTATGCGTTGCGCCACCGAGGGACGCCCCTACCACCAGCAGTTTCCCATCAGCAGCAACAGTCCGTTGGTTGAAAAGGACATTGACGCTACGGCCCTTTGGCATAAAATTGTACACAACGCCTGGAAGAGCGCCGAGCCCGGCGTGCTGTTTTGGGACACCATTCTGCGTGAAAGCATTCCCGACTGTTATGCCGACCTGGGCTTCCGCACGGTGAGCACAAACCCTTGTGGCGAAATTCCGCTTTGCCCCTATGACAGCTGTCGGTTGCTGGCCATAAACCTTTATAGCTACGTTGATAATCCCTTCACGCCACAAGCCACATTCAACTTCGAACTGTTCAAAAAGCACGTGGCCATGGCGCAACGCTTTATGGACGATATCATTGACTTGGAGCAGGAGAAGATTGATGCCATTCTTAACAAAGTAGCAAACGACCCGCAGAGTGACGAGGTGAAATATACAGAACGCCACCTTTGGGAGAAGATTAAGCATAAAACGGCCCAGGGCCGACGCACCGGAGTGGGCATTACAGCCGAAGGCGACATGTTGGCAGCCCTCGGCCTGCGCTATGGTACGGAAGAGGCTACCGAAATGGCAGTTAAAGTGCAACAGACTTTAGCGCTTTCGGCATATGCCTCGAGCGTGAACATGGCTAAAGAGCGTGGCGCGTTCCCCGTATATGATGCCAAACGCGAGGAGAACAATCCCTTCGTCTTGCGCATTAAGGAGCACGATGCTGCCCTGTATGACGACATGATTAAGTACGGCCGCCGCAACATTGCCTGTCTGACCATTGCACCAACAGGCACCACAAGCTTGATGACGCAAACGACATCGGGCATCGAACCTGTGTTCATGCCCGTGTACAAACGCCGCCGTAAGGTGAACCCTAACGACACAAATGTGCACGTTGACTTTGTGGACGAGACGGGGGACTCTTTTGAGGAATATATTGTATATCACCCCAAGTTTATTACATGGATGAAGGCCCAGGGACTTGACACAGAGAAGCGTTATACGCAAGAGGAGATTGACGAACTGGTGGCACGCTCGCCTTACAACAAAGCGACTGCCAACGATGTGGACTGGCTGATGAAGGTGCGCATGCAGGGCGCCATACAAAAGTGGGTAGACCACAGCATCAGTGTGACAGTGAACTTGCCGAACTCTGTGGACGAAGAACTCGTTAACCGCCTCTACGTCGAAGCATGGAAGAGTGGTTGCAAGGGTTGTACAATCTACCGCGACGGTTCACGTGCAGGGGTGCTGGTAAGTACGCAAAAGACAGACAAGAAGAAGAAGAAACAAGAAGAGGACTTGTTGACTAAGGGCATGAAACTGCCCGAGGTGACCGAACGCCGGCCCGACGTGCTGGAATGCGACGTGGTACGCTTCCAAAACAACAAAGAGAAATGGGTGGCTTTTGTGGGGCTGCTCGACGGACACCCCTACGAGATATTCACCGGTCTGCAAGACGACGAAGAGGGCATTGTGCTGCCTAAGACGGTAACGAAAGGACGCATAATCAAGACTGTCTTGCCTGATGGCACCAAGCGTTATGACTTCCAGTTCCAAAACAAGCGCGGCTATAAAATGACGGTCGAGGGCTTGTCGGAGAAGTTTAACAAGGAGTATTGGAACTATGCCAAACTTATCTCTGGCGTATTGCGCTACCGCATGCCTATTGAGAACGTGATTAAGCTTGTCAACTCACTGCAGCTTGAGAGCGAGAACATCAACACCTGGAAAGTGGGCGTGAGCCGCGCGCTGAAAAAATACGTCATCGACGGCACTGAGGCCAAAGGACAGAAATGTCCGAACTGCGGCCACGAAACTTTGGTTTACCAAGAAGGCTGCCTGATATGCAAACACTGCGGTGCAAGCCGGTGCGGATAGACATCATCAATATAATTGAAGCAGCCCGACAAGTTGAGTAACTTGTCGGGCTGCTTTAGTCGTATGGGTGGTTCTAATCATTCTGTTTTTAGAACCACCCATATATATTAGTTCGTCACATGCGTGACGGCCTTAATCATTCTGCTGCTCAGGAGCCTCATCAATCAAGTCCATAAACTGGTCGAGCTTAGGCGTGATGATGATTTGTGTGCGGCGGTTGCGCTGCTTGCCCACAGCGGTAGCATTTGATGCCACGGGGTTATACTCGCCTCGACCAGCTGCCGAAAGGCGCTTGGGGTCTACGCCATACTGGTTTTGCAAAGCCTGCACTACCGAAGAGGCACGAAGCGCCGAGAGGTCCCAGTTGTTGCGAATATTCTTTTGCGAAATAGGCACATTGTCGGTGTTACCCTCAACCAACACATCGTAGTCCTTGTAATCGGTAATGATTTTGGCAATCTTAGAAAGCGTTTCGCCTGCACGATCGCCAATTTCGTAACTGCCGCTCTTGTAAAGCATGTTGTCGGCCAACGAAATATAAACCACGCCTTTAAGCACTTGTACGTCCACATCGTTCATTTCCTGACGAGTGAGCGAACGAGTCAGTTTGTTGGTCAGAGCCTGGTTCAAAGAGTCACTCTTTGTTTTGGCATCAACCAATTGCTTGATAAACTTGTTTGAAGCATTGATTTCATCAACCAACTTCGATATATTCACATTACCTTGCTGCACATTGCTCTGATAAGAAGATTGCAATTTGCTGTAAGCCTCGCGCATCTCCTTATTACGTTCCTGCTCCTCTTTGAGGCGGGCAGCCAAGCTCTTTGAGTCGGCAGTGTATTCGGCAATGCGCACCTGTGCCTCATTGTAATCCTTTTGCAAAGCGGCATGCTCCGTCTTCAGGTTGTCATAATTACCTTGCACCTCAGCAAGTTTCTTTTTGCTCACACAGCCAGTCATCAGCAACACTGCCAATGCCGGCACAAATAGTTTAAGATTTTTCATTTGTCAGGTTGTTTCGTATTTATAATCATGTTAGGCATACACACCTCAATGGCATGCATTTCGCGGTGCAAGTTAGGCATTAAAGTTGACTGTACAAAAGATTTCGCATTTTTTAAGCACGTGCGTCATTCCACAGCTTCAATCTCGCTCTCTGGTTTGCACATAAACATGAAAACCGTGTCGTATATTTTTCCCAACTACCGCTGCTGGAAGCCTAAACTTCTGAAACAAAATGCACAAAACAACGTGACACGAGTAATAAAGTCCACGCGTTGGCAGAATTTCAGGTTAACTTGTCAACTTGTTTACTAATTCCGTCAACGCGTTAAAATCTACTTTTCCAGCATTTCATACAAAACAGACCACTAAATATTGCACAAAAGCGTGCCAGTGATTACCTTTGTGTAAGACAAAACCATAAATCGTGACAACAATATGACGAAACAAGAATTGATGCGGCGCGCCATTGCTTTGGCCGTCGAGAACGTGAAACAAGGGGGCGGCCCCTTTGGTGCCGTCATAGCGCGCAACGGCGAAATTGTGGCCGAAGGCGTCAACCGCGTTACCTTGCAACACGACCCTACCGCCCATGCCGAGGTGCAGGCCATTCGCAATGCTTGCACCAAGCTGGGCACTTTCGACCTCAGCGGCTGCGACATTTACTCGTCGTGCGAACCATGCCCCATGTGTTTGGGGGCCATCTATTGGGCACACCTCAGCCACCTATACTTTGCTGGCACAAAAACTGACGCTGCCGAGGCCGGATTTGACGATGCCTTTATATACCAGGAACTGCCACTGCCCATCAGCGAACGCCACTTGCCCACCGAAGCCATGATGCACGACGAGGCCGATGCCCCTTTCAACGCCTGGCGTCTGAATGGCGACAAAGTGGCATACTGAATGGCTCATAAAGGACATTTATTTTAAAAACTCAAAACAATACGTTTGAAAGCAGGAAAACACATTAGTTATCAGTTGCATCATCATCGTAGTGAAATATGGACTTGTGTTGATGGCGACGGCATCTTTGTTTTAGATGGTGAACGAAGACTAGTTAAACGTGGAGACGTCATGAATATTCCTGTCGAACATTATCATGCCATAAAGGCCACAACGGATTTGACTTTTATTGAGGTACAATTAAGTAATCCGCTCGTGGAGGAAGATATTGAAAGATTTGAGTATGAATGGCAAAAAGGAAATTCCTTAATTAAAGAACAAAAACATATCAATTATGAGTAAACAAAACATAGCCCTAATAACGGGTGTAACAGGACAAGATGGATCATACTTAGCAGAATTGCTCCTTGAAAAAGGATATGATGTACACGGCATCATTCGCCGTTCATCCGTAGACTATCGCGAGCGTATCGCACATCTCGAAGGCAAACCCCATTTCCATTTACACTATGCCGACCTTGGTGACTCCATGTCTATAGTAGGCGTGGTGTCAGAAGTGCGACCTACTGAGATTTACAACCTTGCTGCACAAAGCCATGTGCAGGTTAGCTTCGACTCTCCTGAGTTTACCGCTGACGTTGATGCCGTGGGTGTTCTACGTATAATTGAGGCAGTACGCAAAGTAGGACTTACCCACAGTTGTAAAATCTACCAAGCATCAACCTCCGAACTCTATGGCAAAGCTGAAGAAGTGCCACAAAACGAAAACACCCCCTTCCATCCATTCAGCCCCTATGCAGTAGCCAAACTCTATGGATATTGGATAATCAAAGAATATCGCGATGCCTACAATATGTTTTGCTGCAATGGCATCCTCTTCAATCACGAAAGCGAGCGTCGTGGCGAGACTTTCGTGACACGTAAGATTACTCTTGCTGCTGCACGTATAGCACAGGGCTTGCAAGACAAACTCTACCTTGGCAACCTTGATTCATTACGCGATTGGGGCTATGCAAAAGACTATGTAGAGTGCATGTGGCTCATTCTTCAAGCCCCTAAACCCGAAGACTACGTCATCGCAACAGGTGTACAACATAGCGTACGTGAGTTTGCCCAACTCGCCTTTCATCATGTAGGCATCGAACTAAAATGGGAAGGCAAGGCAGAAAACGAAAAAGGCATCTGCATAAGCGGTCCCGAACATTTAAAAGGAAAAACAATAGTAGAAGTTTCCCCAGACTTCTATCGTCCCACAGATGTAGTAAACCTTTGGGGCGACCCAACCAAAGCCAAGGCAAAACTCGGTTGGAATCCCAATACCACCTCCTTCGAGCAACTCGTAAAAATCATGGTAGACCATGACATGGCAAAAGTAGCAGCAGAAGGAGCCGCAGCCCAAGTACGTACCAATTTGGCAGAATATCTTGAAAAGGGAATTGTAAAATAAAAGAACCCCATGTTAAGTAAAGATAGTAAAATCTATATAGCAGGACATCACGGACTTGTAGGCTCAGCCATTTGGAACAATCTAAAGGCACGAGGCTATAACAATTTAGTAGGTCGCAGCCATAAAGAGTTAGACCTAACCGACCAGCAAGCCGTAACACGCTTCTTCGATGAAGAACGTCCCGAAGCCGTAGTTCTTGCAGCAGCCTTTGTTGGTGGCATCATGGCAAACTCCCTCTATCGTGCCGACTTCATCATGCAAAACATGAAGATGCAGTGCAATGTAATAGAAAATGCCTACAAACATGGTGTCAAAAAACTCCTCTTTTTAGGTTCAACGTGCATCTATCCCAAGAACGCACCCCAACCCATGAAAGAAGACAGCCTGCTCACCTCCCCCTTAGAATATACCAATGAGGAATATGCCATAGCCAAGATAGCAGGATTAAAGATGTGCGAATCGTACAATCTGCAATACGGCACCAATTATATAGCCGTAATGCCCACCAACCTCTATGGTCCCAACGATAATTTCCATTTAGAGAACAGCCATGTCATGCCCGCCATGATGCGCAAAATCTATTTGGCAAAACTCCTACACGAAGGCGATTGGCACAGCATAGAAGAAGACATGAACAAACGCCCCATCAATCCCACAGATAAACTCCGTGCGCTCATTGGTGAAGGCAATGTTGATGGCACAAACCCTCATGACCGCATCTTAAAAGCCTTAGCCTTCTATGGCATCTACGACAATAAAGTAGTGCTTTGGGGAACAGGAACGCCACTTCGCGAATTTCTTTGGAGCGAAGACATGGCAGATGCCAGTGTACACATACTCCTAAACGTTGACTTCAAAGATATTATAGGAATAGAAAAATACAGCAGCGTGTTTTATGGAGCCAAAACCGATGGCACAGTAGACCGCAACAACTCTGAAGGTCGCGGAGGCGCCATACCCACGTTAGGCGAGATACGTAATTGCCACATCAACGTAGGTACAGGCATAGAACTCACCATCCGTCAACTCTCCGAATTAGTTGCAAAAGCCGTAGGATTTGAAGGCACCATAGAGTTTGACAGCACCAAGCCCGATGGCACTATGCGTAAACTCATCGACGTAAGTAAACTCCATTCATTAGGCTGGACACACAAAGTCGAGATTGAAGAAGGCGTACAACGACTTTTTAATTGGTATAAACAAAGTCTCAACAAACAATGAAATCAATCGTAACACGAAAATACCTGATACCATTTGCTCTTGTAACCTCCCTATTCTTCTGTTGGGGATTTGCACATAAGTAGGTGTTAAAAATTAGTTGATATGAATTGGTACAGTATTTCGTTCGCTTTCGCGCACCTTTTCTCGACATGGCAAAATGAAAGCAAGCTCTCTTTTGCTCATCTGGCTTAACGAAAAGGTTCAGAACTTGAGTACGTAATCTCACCACTTTGCACCTCGTGCAGCAACTGTGCATAAAGTTGCGCATAGTCGAGCGGCGTGTCACAGTCTATGACGCGCTTCACCTCCTGACAGTAAAAACGGCGGCTGCCCGTAGGGTCGGTCAAGA
>OGIV01001260.1_pt1 | contig 15482 bp, 13 predicted proteins | sample 1571861 | NCBI WGS metagenome assembly OGIV01 (sample SAMEA2582099, study PRJEB24529) | metagenome | biome: Human gut stool | place: China | collected 2011 | reverse complement strand
TGATGGCATCGACGTTGGTATCCTTGAGCATATTCAGCGAGGAATACCCGCTGCCGAAGTCGTCCATCATCACCGCAAAGCCCTTGCGGTGCAGCCCCTGAATGGCGCTTTCCACCATCTGGGTGTCCTCGGCCACCATGGTCTCGGTGATCTCAGCCAGCAAGAGTTTGGGCTCCAGCTTATATTTTTCCACCAGATCAGCAAAGATCTGCGGCACATCCAAGTTCAGGATATCCTGCACCGAAACGTTCACCGATACCGGCACAAGGTTGCTGCCGCTCTCCTGCCACTTCTGCAAAGTCTGGCAGACGGATTCCCAGATGTACTGGTCCAGCCTTGTCACAAGGCCGGTGCGCTCCAGCAGCGGCATGAACTCGGCGGGAGGGACGCAGCCCCGGGTGGGGTGGTTCCAGCGCACCAGTGCTTCCATACCCACGATGGCGCGGGTGATGCTGTTACACTTGGGCTGCAGGAAGAAGCAGAATTCGTGGTTGTCCAGTGCGCGCTCCAGCTCGCCCAACAGCTGCTGCTGTTCTTTCAGCTCGTTGAGCATGGTGGGCTCAAAGCGGTGCAGATAGCCGCTGTCGGTCGTTACACCGGCGATCTGCGCGTAGTTGCACAGGGTGGCGGCATCTGCGCCGGGGTTTGCCTGCACGGGGCACACGCCCATTACCACAAAAAAGGTGACATCCTGTCTGCCGGCAGCCATGCAGGCTTGCAGCGTGGCAAGCACAGCGGTCTGCTCGGCTTTTTCGTCCGGCAGGCACAGGAAAAAGTCATCGTTTCCAAAATAGCCCACAGGATAGCCGGTCTGCTTGCTGTAACCCAACAGACAGTTTGCCACAGTTTCCAGCAGAGCATCGCCCTTTTCGGTGCCATAAAGCTCGTTATAAAGCTTGAAGTGCTGGATATCCACAGCGGCGACAGCCCATTCCGTTCCCTGATGTGCGGTCAGGAATGTATGCAGGGCCTGTAAAAATGCGTCCTTGCGGTCGATCCGCTCCAACGCAGCAGGTGCCGGTGCGGCGGCATCTGTTTTGGTCTTTCGTTCCTCTGACATGACGATTCCTCACAATTTGGATAGATTCAATGCGGATAAGCCGATTGCGGTCGGTTTGTATACTTTATAATCAGTATAACACGGTTTAAGCGGTTTTGAAATAGTTTTTTCACACTTTCTAACAACATTATTCGAGCAGAGCGCAACAAAAATGCCACACACGGCAGCGCCGGTGCGGCATTCGGGATCATTTGGGTTTCTTGTTGTCGTCCTTGTTTTCCTGCTCGGCGCGGTGCAGCATCTCCCGCAAAGCGGACAGGCTGAGCAGCTTTTTGCCGTGCCGGAGCTTGGGGTAGGCACGCAGCATACGGCGCGGGCCCACGATGCGGGGCAGGCGCAGCAGCTGCGTCTGCATCTCCTCGCTGCGCTGCTGCAGTTCTGCGGCCAGCTGTTCCAATTGCAGCAGCTCGGCGGCGCGCTCGGCAGTGCCCTTGGCAGCAAGGCGGGCGGCGTTGGCAGCTTCGGCAGCGTTCAGGCGGGCGTCCTCGCTGGCGCGGCGGGCAGCTTCGCTGGCCTCAGCGGCCTTAGCGCGGATGGCAGCCAGCGTCTCACGGGCAGAAGGGCGCTTTTCAGCAGCGTCCCTCGCCTCGGCAGCGGCAAGCTTGAATTGCAGCCGTCCCTCGTCCAGCTTCTGGTCGGCGTTCAGGGTGGTGGTGCCCAGTAGCTGGGTCATGGCGTCGCTGACGGCGTGGATGCTGTCGCCCAGCTGCTCCATGGTGTCCAGCGTATCGGCCAGTGCAGAGGCAGCAATGGCGGTAGCCACCACGTCCACCGCATACACGGCGTACAAAAAGCACATGAGGATGACCCCCACAAAGGGCGGGATCAGGGCTACAAGGTCAGCCACCACCGGGTGCACGATGCGCATGACCACCAGCGTACCCACACCCCACAGCAGGCAGAATTCCAGACAGATATAGCCCCCGATGTTAAAGGGAAAATCGCTGTAATCCCACCAGCGGGTGTGGTAGAGCTTATACAGCGCCCAGCCGCCCGCCAGTTCCAGCGCACTGGGCAGGATGACGCCGCCTATATACAGCAGCAGGATGCTGTGCTGCAAGGGCGTAAGGGCAAACAGCACGATGACCATGCCAAAGCCGTAGATGGGGCAGACCGGGCCGTTGAGGAAGCCCCGGTTCACCAGCTGACCGGTGGTGGCGGCGGCGTAGATGACCTCCAGACACCAGCCTATGCAGGAATAGATCAGGAAATAGGCCAGAATATGGTACAGCGAAAAGCCGCATACCACGGTATCGGTAAGAAAGCTTACCATAGGCACCTCCGTTCTTCAGTTCTGTTTGGATACGATCTTGTACTCGTCCCCCGGCTCAAAAAAGGGACAGGCAGCGGTATTGCGGGCAAGATAGCGCGCCATCTCGTCCTCGTCCAGCGCAGCGCCCTGCGCACAGTAGTAGCTGCCGTATTCGTCCTGAACATTATTCAGGCACAGTTCACAGGGGTCAGACATTTCCTTCGCCTTCCTGCGCGGCGGCTTCGGCGGCGGCAGCTTCCCGCGCCATCCGCTTGAGCACCTTGGGGTCTACCCAAGTCACGCTGTCGGCACCGGGCTTCTTGCGGGCAATGAGCGCCTTGATCTTGATACCCATCTCGGTGAACATACCCTCGTGCTCGGTGCGGATGTTCCACGCCGGCTCGTTCTCGTGCAGGTCGTAGGTGATCCACTCGATGTCGTAGCCGGAAGCAGGGAAGTACTCCACGCTGTCCCGGAACAGATCATCGTCGTCGGTCTTGAAGTAGATCTCGCCGCCGTCCTTCAGAAACTCGCGGTAAGCGATGAGCTGGCGCGGGTAGGTAAGCCGGTGCTTGTGGGAGGAGTCGTTCTTGCTCCACGGATTACAGAAGTTGATGTAGATGCGGCTGACTTCATCCTCCGGGGTGATGACGCCCTTGATGCGCTCGATATCGGTGCTCATGATCTTTACGTTGTCGATGGGGCGCCCGGCTGCCTGATAGGCGGCCTCGATCTTGCGCTTGGCAAGGATGAGCACCTTGTCGGTAATGTCGATGCCCAGATAGTTGTTTTCCGGGTGGGCGCAGGCCAGCTGGGAGATGAAGCCGCCCTTGCCGCAGCCCAGCTCCAGAATAAAGGGCTGCTCCGGGCGGGCATACTGGCCGTGCCATTTGCCGCCCCAGATGAGGGGCTCGTGCACATGGAAGTCCGCAGCCATCAGTTCGTCGTGGGCATAGGGTTTGAAACGCATTCTCATAGTTTGTTGTTCTCCTTCAAAAATCTCTCCACCTGCTCCGGGGTGGCGGCGCAGCTGCCCTGACAGATGCCGGGCTTACCGCCGCCGCGTCCGTTCAGGGCGGCGTTCAGGGCTTTGGTCAGGGCGCGCACATCGCCGTCTGCCTGCGCGATGCAGTAGCCGGTGCCCTTTTCGGTGGGGGTCAGGGCGGCGCAGAGACCGGTGGTGGCTTCGGTCAGGCGCACCGCCAGCCGGTGCAGGCCGTCCGGGTCAAGGCCGGGCACTGTGCGGATGGCATCCTCACCGGGGTTTGCCAGCTGGGCAAGTGCATCGAACAGCTGAGAACATACACCAAAGTGTGTAAACTTGAGCGCAGTATACTCGTCGTAGACGCGATGCACCGCCACAGCGGTCTGGTCGGCCTTGGCCGAGAGCAGCGCCCCGATCTCTGCCTGCCGCTGGCGCATAGCCTGTGCAGCAAGCAATGCCCGCTGGCCGCACACCACGCTCAGCCGCACGCCGCCCTTGTAGTTCTCGGATGCCAGAATTTTGATCTGTCCCACCTGTCCGGTGGTGCGGGTGTGGGTGCCGCAGCAGGCGCAGACATCCGCACCGGGAATGGTCACGATGCGCACCTGCCCTTCGATCTCCTTTTTGGAGCGGTAGACAAGGGCGGCAAGCTCCTCCCGGGTGGGGTAGCTGACCAGCACCGGCACATCCTGCCACACGATGCGGTTGGCGGCAAGCTCGGCTGCCTGCAGGCCCTCGGCAGAAATGGGCACGCTGGTGTCCATGCGCACAGCCTCGGAACCGATGTGGAAGCCCACGTTCTCGGCCCCGAACATCTGGTGCAGGATGCCGGAAAGGATGTGCTCACCGGTGTGCTGCTGCATTTTGTCAAACCGCCATTCCCAGTCGATGCAGCCGGAAACGGCAGTGCCGGGCACAGCGCTTTCCGGCAGAGCGTCCACGCTGTGCCAGAGGATGCCGTCATGCTCGTGCACATCGGTCACATTCAGCGTGGCACCGTCCGGCAGGGTCAAGGTGCCCCGGTCGGCAGGCTGACCGCCGCCCTCCGGGTAGAACACCGTGCCGTCCAGCGCAATGCGCCCGCCGCCGGTCTTTTCGTCCGGCTCTGCGGCAAGGATGATGCTCTCGCACTGGGTGCGGAAAGCGTCCTGTTCAAAGTATTTTTCTGTGCGCTGCATGGCGCGGGTACCTCCTGTTCAGGGTGCAGTTTGACGATTTAAAATGGCCGCCGCAGGCTCTGGCCATATTCAGCGGAAAATTTATTTTTATTTTTGCAGAATTGGAACGACTGCGGTCGTTCCAATTCTGCTTTTTCACGCAAGGGGCCGTAAAGGCCAACAACAAAAGAGATTTTACTGCATCTGCCGGTTTCGGCCCTTCTGGTGAAAATGCGTTTGGAGCGGCCCGCGTTTGCGCAGCAATGAAAGCCCCGGTGGGGCTTTTAAGCGGCGAGCGGTCTGCGTCAGCAGATGGAGGGGCCTTGCCCCGACAAGTTCCGCAGGCCGCGACAAACGCGAAATAAAAAATCTGGATTCCGCTGAACATAGCCAGAGCGAAAGCGGAGGCTATTTAAAATCGAAAAAGGGATACACACCCAGTTTAAAAATAAGTATACCACGTTTTTTGCCTGTGGAAAATAGTCTGCGGATATGTTATGATAAGAAACAACGATATTCCCATAAAATGTTAAAAATGAGGAAGGTAATAGCATGCGTGAAAGTGGAATCCTGATGCCGGTGTCCAGCCTGCCCGGCCCTTACGGTATTGGCTGCTTTGGCAAGGAAGCATTCAAGTTTGTGGATTTTCTGGCACAAGCGGGCCAGAAGATCTGGCAGATCCTGCCGCTCAGCCCCACCGGCTACGGTGACAGCCCCTATCAGAGCTGCTCGGCCTTTGCGGGCAACCCCTATTTTATCGACCTCGACGCTTTGAAAGAAGAAGGCCTGCTCACCGCCGCCCAGCTCAAGGCCGAAAAATGGGGCACAGACCCCAAAGAGGTGGACTACGGCACTTTGTATGTGAGCCGCTTTAAAGTCCTGCGCACCGCCTACGCCGCATGGCGCAAGCAGTGCGCCGGGCTGCACGGCTGCAGCTATTACTTCCCGGATGATTACTATGCCTTTACCCTCGCCAATGAGGAATGGCTGGACGACTACGCCCTGTACATGGCCCTGAAAGTGGCCAACGGCATGAAGAACTGGGTGGAGTGGGACAAGCCCTACCGCCTGCGCGACAAGAAGGCCCTTGCTGCCTTTGCCGCCGAAAACGAGGAAGAGATCGGGTTCTGGAAGTTCGTGCAGTACAAGTTTGCGGCCCAGTGGCAGGCGGTGAAAGCCTACGCCAACAAAAAGGACGTGCAGATTTTGGGCGACATCCCCATCTATGTCTCTGCCGACTCGGTGGATGCATGGGTGGGCGGCGCGCTGTTTGAGCTGGATGCCGACGGCGGCTTTGCCCGTGTGGCGGGCTGCCCGCCGGATTACTTCTCTGCCGACGGTCAGCTGTGGGGCAACCCGCTGTACAACTGGGCCTACCACAAAAAGACTGGCTACGCGTGGTGGGTGCGCCGGGTGCGCCACGCACTGGGCATCTACGACCTGCTGCGCATCGACCACTTCCGCGGCTTCGATACCTATTGGGCCATCCCGGCGGACAGCACCACCGCCCGCACCGGCAAGTGGGAGAACGGCCCCGGCATGGAGCTGTTCGATGCGCTGGAAGCTGTCCTTGGCAAGCTGCCCATCATTGCCGAGGATCTGGGTGAACTGTTCCCCAGCGTGCGAAAGCTGCTGGCCGACAGCACCTTCCCGGGCATGAAGGTGCTGCAGTTCGCCTTCAGCGGTGGGGACAGCGAGTATCTGCCCCACAACCACGTCAAGAACAGCGTGGTGTATCCCGGCACTCACGATAACACCACCCTGACCGACTGGTGGGAGAACGGCGCTTCCGAAAAGGAAAAGGCTGCCGCTGCCGCTTACCTGCACCTGACCGGCGTAAAGCCCACCGCAAAGGAGCTGGCGGCCATCCGGACCGATGATGTCCGCATCGCTCTGCTGCGCGCAGCGCTGGGGTCGGTGGCTGACCGGGCTATCATCCCCATGTACGACTGGCTGGGTCTGGGTGCGGAAGCACACCTGAATACCCCCGGCAAGCTGGGTGGAAACTGGGCATGGCGCGCCGCTGACGGCTTTGCCGCCAAGGCACTGGCCAAGACCATCCACGACGAGTGCAGTGTGTACTGCCGCGTATAAACAGAAGGCACAGAGCGGCGGGAGCTTGGCAATTTGACGAAAATGTAAAAACTCCGGCAGAAAATTGTGCGTTTTGCTGGTAAAATCGGAAGCTGAATGGTATAATGTTGCTAAAGCAGCATTATGCCATTTTTCTTTGCCTGATGCGTTCCCGGCATTTCCGGAAACAGGGCGGGCGCGGGATGCATAATGCGGCAGATGGTTCCTGAACGTATGGGGAACAGGTGACTGCACGCGGGATACGGGAGCGCCGCGTGCGCAGATGATGGGGAAAATTACATGAAGAAAGAATGTACCGAGCAGGATCTACGGGAACTTGCGCGCTCAGCGCAGGCCGTATTTGAGGTAGTGACCCTGACCGAAGCACCGCTTTGTGACGGCTGGCAGGACGATGGCCTGCGGGTGGACTACGAGCTGCGCAATGGCCGTGTGGACTGTGTGCTGCACCGCAGAGTGGAAGCGGACGGCAAATGCTGGGAGCTGGAAATGTGCGCACCGCTGGCAGGCAATGTGCTGCCGGAAGAGCGCATGACACCCCGGGAGCGGGAGCTGTGCCGCGAGGATATGAGCCACGATTTCCTTACCGGCGTGTACAACCGCCGCTATCTGGAAACGGTGTTTGCCCAAAAGCTGGAACAGTGTGCAGCGCAGGGCCGCAAAGCGGCTGTGGCACTGGTGAGCATCGACAACGGCCAGAAGCTGCGGGATACCTACGGCCAGCCTGTGATGGACCAGCTGCACTGCTTTGTGGGCAACCAGTGGAAAAAGAGCTTTGATACCCCTGCGACCCGCGTGGTCTGCCGCCTGACCGGCAGCATCTTTGCGGTGGGCTGTCTGGACGCCGACGGCAAGCAGCTGGCAGAGGAAATGCAGAACCTGTATCGGCAGATGCCCCGGGAGTGTATCACCACCACCGGCATGATGCGCCGGGTGCCCTTTACCCTGAGCTGCGGCGTGGCGAGCTTTGAGGATGTGCAGGCCAAGAACTGGCAGGCGCTGTACGAGCTGTGCGATGCACGCCTGCGGGAGGCACAGAACGCCGGCGGCGATCAGATGCGTGCAGAATAAAACCAGTGTATAAAATCCCCCTTTTGGCGCAGACTAAGGCCAGAAGGGGGATTTTTTGTATGGAAAACCAGAAAAACGACAACCTGAACCTGCTGGAAGCCGTGGTGCAGAATACCGAGATGGGCAAGAACACCTTGGAACAGATCGTGCCGATGACCGACGATGTGCAGTTCAAGGCCGAGCTGCTGCGCCAGCGCAATGTGTACCACCAGCTCAATCAGGAAGCGCACACCGCCATCGAGGCCTGCGGCGGCACCGCGCAGGGGCAGAGCGCCATGGCAAAGCTGAACACGAAAATGGGCATCAGTATGAAGACCCTCACGGACAAGTCCACCCGCAATCTGGCCGAGATGCTCACACAGGGCAGCGGCATGGGGGTGGTGGACTGCGTAAAGGCCCAGAAGGATTACCCCAATGCCGCGCCCGGCGCAAAGCGTCTTGCTCAAAGACTGCAGGAGTTTCAGGAGGATAGCCGGGTAAAGCTGGAACAGTTCTTGTAAAAGAAAACCCTCTCAGGCTCACTTTGTTCGCCAGCTCTCCCGAAGGGCGAGCCATTGGCAAAACGGAAAACGTTTCCGGAATGTCAAAAGCTCCCCCTTTCGGGGGAGCTGGCAATGCGAAGCATTGACTGAGAGGGTTCTTTTTTACAGTGCTTCCACCATTGCTGCCACGATCTTGGTGGCGGTGGCTACATATTCCGCAATGCTGAACTTTTTCACCACCAGCACCTCGTGGCCGTCCTCGTCAGCGTTGTCGCTCATGGCGCGCAGGATGACGCAGGGCACACCGTTCTTGGCGGCAATCTGGCTCACAGCGGCACCTTCCATCTCCACGCAGTCGGGGGCGCATTTGGCTTCAATGGCAGCCTTGGTTTCACTGTCGCCCACAAACAGGTCGCCGGTGGCGATCTTGCCCACCAGAGCCTTCACACCCGCTTCGGCGCAGGCTTTTTCGGCGGCAGCGATCAGCTCCGGGTCGCCGGTGTATTCCTTGAGGAACGGCGGGTTCTGGCAGATCATGTCCAGCTGTGCGTCGTGGTACAGCACGGTCTTGCCGATGACCACATCGCCAATGCCGATCTTCGAGGTCATATTGCCTGCGATGCCGGAAAAGATGATCTTCTCCGCGCCGAATTTTGTGATGAGCACCTGCGTGGTGGCGGCGGCATTGGCCTTGCCCATGCCGGCACAGCACACCACCACCTGTCTGCCGGCCAGCGTGCCCTTGTGGTAATCCACGCCGCCGTAGGGCTCCACGGTGACGTTTTCCAACTTTGCACACAGCTGATCGACTTCATCGGGCATTGCGCCCATAATACCGAAAATCATGGTGAACTCCTTTTATAGTAGGATTGATTTTTTTCAGCGTCCTCGCCCTCTCAGCCTCGCGTTGCTCGGCAGCTCCCCCAGAGTGGGAGCCCTTGGCAAAGAGATGAACTTTGCGTGGACTGCCAAGGGCTCCCACTTTGGGGGAGCTGGCGCGTAAGCGCCTGAGAGGGCGAGCCCGCTGACCACTTCTGATAAACCTGAAGGTTTTGATAGCACAACAACACCAAAGGAGGAAACACCATGGAGATGCAGTATTTCAAGGAGTACAGCCCGGAACTGGGACGGGATATGGAGTGCAAGCTTTACGGCCACGCAGGCCGCCCGATGCTGTATATCCCCTGTCAGGACGGCCGGTTCTTCGATTTTGAAAACTTCCACATGACCGACACCCTTGCCCCGTGGATCGAGTCCGGGCAGATCATGGTGCTTTCCATTGACACCATGGATCAGGAAACCTGGTCGGACGCGCAGGGCAACCCCTACTGGCGCATCCGCCGCTATGAACAGTGGCTGCACTACATCACCCGCGAGGTCGCCCCGATGCTTCAGCATCTGGCGCAGCAGCGCAACGGCTGGAACGACCTGCCCGGCATCATCGCCTTCGGGTGCAGTCTGGGCGCTACCCACGCGGTAAACCTGTATCTGCGCCGGCCGGATATCTTCTGCGGCTGTCTGGCACTCAGCGGCATCTACACTGCTCACTACGGCTTTGGCGACTATATGGACGAGCTGGTGTACATGAACTCCCCCGTGGACTACATGAAGAACTTCCCGGAGGATCACCCCTATATGCAGCTGTTCCGCAGCCAGAAAGCTGTCATCTGCTGCGGTCAGGGCGACTGGGAACAGCCGGACACCACATGGATGCTCAAGCGCATCTTTGAAGCAAAGCATATCCCCATCTGGGTAGACCTGTGGGGTCACGATGTCAACCACGACTGGAACTGGTGGTACAAGCAAGTGGCGTATTATATGCCCTACATTCTGGGCCAGCAGTGACCCATCCCGTGAAAACGAAACAACGGCGCGTCCATGGACGCGCCGTTGTTTCCCAATATTAAAGTCTGTCCCGCCCCGCAGGGGCATTGCAATCATAGAGGTAACGGAAAGAGGAATCAACAAATACTATGCAGAACTTTATTTTTATCTCCCCCAACTTCCCCACGAACTACTGGCAGTTCTGCCGGGAACTGAAAAACAACGGCCTGAACGTGCTGGGCATCGGCGACCAGCCCTACGAGGAGCTGAAGCCCGAACTGAAGGCAAGCCTGAACGAATACTACAAGGTGAACAGTCTGGAAAACTACGACGAGGTATACCGCGCCGTGGCCTTTTTCACCTTCAAGTATGGCCGCATCGACTGGCTGGAGTCCAACAATGAATACTGGCTGGAACGGGACGCCGCCCTGCGCACCGATTTCCACATCACCAGCGGCTTCCAGACCTCTGATATGCCCCGCATCAAGTACAAGAGCAAGATGAAGGAGTACTATCAGAAGGCCGGTATCGCCACCGCCCGCTACCACATGGTGGATGACCTTGCAGGCTGCAAGGCCTTTGTGGCACAGGTGGGCTACCCGGTGGTGGTCAAGCCGGACAACGGCGTGGGCGCTTCGGATACCCACCGCCTTTCCACCGACAAGGAACTGGAAGCATTTCTGGCCTACAAGGAGAAAGAGCACCCGGATGTGGCCTACATCATGGAAGAGTTCGTCCGCGCCGAGGTGAACAGCTACGATGCCATCATCGACGCCCACGGCAACCCCATCTTTGAGGCGGGCAACGTAAGCCCCGTGTCCATCATGGACATCGTGAACAACGATGACAACTCCATCTACTACATCATCAAGGATCTGCCGGAGGACACCCGCGCCGCAGGCCGTGCCGCCGTCAAGAGCTTTGGGGTGAAGAGCCGCTTTGTCCACTTCGAGTTCTTCCGCATGACCGAGGATCAGGCCAGCATGGGCAAAAAGGGCCAGATCGTGGCGCTGGAAGTCAACATGCGCCCCTGCGGCGGCTTTACCCCGGACATGATCGACTTTGCTCGTTCCACCAACGTGTACAAGATCTGGGCGGACATGATCGCCTTCGGCGGCACCGATATGCCGGTGGGTAAGCACTACTATTGCGCCTTTGCCGGCCGCCGGGACGGCAAGAGTTTCGTTTACAGCCACGAGCAGCTGATGCAGAAGTATCAGGACAACATGCGCATGGTGGATCGCATCCCGGAGGCGCTGTCCGGTGCCATGGGCAACCAGATGTATGTGGCCACCTTCTCTACCCGTGACGAGATGGAAAAGTTCTATTCCGATGTGCTGGCTGTCACCGATGACACCAACGCAAAGGTGCAGGCTGAGCTGACGCAGGTGCTGGCTCTTGGTGAGCCGGAGGCCGTCTAAAATCAATTACACAGCACAAAGGCTGCTGCGCAAAAATGCGCAGCAGCCTTTGTTGTTATTATTATACCTTTGCAGCGCCCCGTTCCAGAATACCGTTGAAGCGGGAGAAGAAGGTGATGGTGGTGATGGTGGCCGCCAGAATATCGCTGACCGGCTCTGCCAGAAAGACACCGAACACCGGGTCCGGCAGCAGATGCGGCAGGATGAAGATGAGCGGGATCAGCAAAATGATCTTGCGCAGGCAGGCCAGCAGCAGGCTGACCTTGGCCTGACCCAGCGCCATAAAGCTTTGCTGGCAGGCGATCTGGAAGCCCATGGCAAAAATACCTGCCATGTAGATGCGCATGGACCATGTGGTGTAGTCGATCAGCGCCGTATCCGAGGTGAAGATGCCCGCCACAGCCCCCGGCACCAGCATCATAAGCAGCCAGAACAGGCAGGTGTAGCAGCTGCACAGCAGCAGCTGGAAGCGGAAGGCCTCCTTGACGCGATCCTTTTTGTCCGCGCCGAAGTTGAAGCTCATCACCGGCTGACCGCCCTGACAGATGCCCTGAATGGGCAGGGTACACAGCTGGGAGGCGCTGGTGATGACGGTCATAGCACCCACAGCCACGTCGCCGCCGTACCGTGCCAGACTGGAGCTGAAACTGATGGACAGCAGGCTCTCAGTGGACATCATCACAAAGGTAGAGATGCCCAGCGCCATCACCGGCAGGATGACCTTCTTTTCCGGGCGCATATAGTCCTTGCGCAGGCGCAGGATGGTCTTTTTGCCGGTAAGGAAGCGCAGGATCCACACCGCGCCCACCGCCTGACTGAGCACGGTGGCAATGGCAGCGCCCCGCACGCCCATCCCCAGACCAAAGATCAGGATGGGGTCGAGGATAATGTTGATGACCGCACCGATGACTGTGGTAAGCATGCTGGTCTTGGCAAAGCCCTGCGTGGTGATGAAGGGGTTCATGCCCAGCACCAGCAGCACGAACACCGAGCCCAGAATGTAGATGCGGCTGTATGCCAGCGCATAGGGCAGGGTGGCGTCACTGGCACCAAAGAGCCGCAGCAGGGTGGGTGCTCCGGCGTAGAACACCACGGTCAGCACCACCGAAAAGAGCAGCAGCATGGTAAAGCTGTTGGAGATGATCTTCTCCGCCTGCTCCTTGTCGCCCTGCCCCAGCGCAATGGCGGTGCGGGGTGCGCCGCCCGCGCCCACCAGCATGGCGAACGCGTTCAGCAGCATAAGGATGGGGGTGAACAGTCCCACGCCGGTCAGCGCTGCCGCGCCGATGCCGGCAATATGTCCGATGTAAATGCGGTCCACGATATTATACAGCAGGTTGACCACCTGTGCAACGACCGCAGGGATCATGAGCTGCAGCATCAGCTTTTTTACGCTGCCGGAGCCCATGTCCTGTTTTGCCTGTGCCATGAAAGTGATTCTCCTTTTACTTCAAATTTGAACTATCTCTTCTATATTATACTCAAAACCCGTAAAAATACCAGCCCCTTTTTGCAAAATTTTCCGTGCTGCGCAAAAAAGTGCACCCTCTCCCCCGCCGCAGCGCCGGGCTTGCCGCCATGCCCTCTTTGCAGTGCGGTTTTCCGGGCGGCAGCGGCCTTTGCATCCAAGTTTTCGGCGATATGTCTGTAAAAAAGCAAGGTTTTTCGTCAGGTTTGTGTCTTGTGCACAGCGGCATTTTTCAGTACAATAAAGAAGCAGAGAAGAAAAATAAGCGCTGCGATCAAAATGGGTCGCCGCGCTGTTTTGTATTTTGCGGCGCAGCTGCGCCCGGTGAAAAAAGGAGTGCTGTACAATGATCAACATGGTCAAGCTTCCCACCAGCAAAAGCGAACTGTTCCTGCGGGTGGCCAAGGGACATTTTGCCACCAGCCACAGCCACATCAACTATTACATCGACGTGACCACCCAAAAGACCCGCCTTTCCGAGGCCAAGGCCGTGGCAAAGGAGCTGGTCAGCGCTTACCAGCACAGCACCATCGTGGATACCGTGCTCTGCTTGGACGGCACACAGGTCATTGGCACCTGCCTTGCCAACGAACTGACCAAGGACGGCTTTACCAATATGAACGCCCACAAGACCATCTATATCGTCACGCCGGAATACACCTCCGGCAGCCAGATCATTCTGCGGGATAATCTTGCTCCCATGGTCAAGGGCAAGAACGTCCTCATTCTGGCCGCATCCGTCACCACCGGCTACACCATTCAGGCAGCCGTGGAGGCCGTGAACTACTACGGCGGCATCGTGGCCGGGCTTTCGGCTATTTTTGCCACCACCCACGAGTGCCTTGGCTACCCGGTCACCTCCATCTTCGACCCCACCAGTCTGCCGGATTACGCCAGCTTCGACTCCCGCGACTGCCCCCTGTGCAAGGCCGGGCAGCACATCGATGCGCTGGTGAACAGCTTCGGCTACTCGGCGCTGTAACGCAAAGCGAAAAGTATGTTTTATCAGCCGTTCCGAAGTGCCTGCGGGCGTTTCGGAACGGCTTTTTTCAGGAGAAGCCGCGCCCCATTTTCGTCAAAACAGCGAAATTTTTCATAGCTTTTTGTAGCATTGCCAAAAGTTCCCATACTGTGCTTGACAACGCTTTTTTTATAAGATACCATAAACCCAGAAAGCACACTTGGGACGCCTTGAAATACATTACAGGAGGTACTTATAGCATGAGACTATATAAAAAAGCAGCAGCCTGTCTGCTGACCGCTGCGATGGCAATTTCCATGCTGACCGCTTGCGGCGGTGGCGGCACCGGCGGCAACGGCGGCGGCAACACCCCCGGCACCCTGCCCGACCCTGGCCAGATCGTTCTGCCTGACCCCAGCGAGGGCGGCAGCGAGGGCGGCGGCGCAGGCGGCGGCGAGGGCACCGAGACTAAGCCCACCAAGACCCTTATTGATGTGAACAGCAGCAAGCTGGCAAAGTTCAAGGAGAAATACGCCGGTTTTAAGGAGTTCTATGTTGAAATGCAGGAAGTCGACTATGAGGACGGCTCTGTCAAACAATCCTACGATGGATGCCTTGCCGCAAAGGATGACAATGTCTATATGAAAGCGATCCTGTCGGGCAAGAACCAGAAGCAGCAGTTGGTCGAGCAATTGATGCTCAAAGAGTTCGATTATAATAACAGCTATCTGCTTCTCCGCGACAGCAAAGTAGCCGTAAGGATAGAGCACTATAAATCCGAGAGCGACGATAATATTTCTCTGGGTACTCTCATCGCGAATAAGCTGCCCGATCTGATGTGGTCTACCGAGGTGAAGGTGGGGCCGACCAAGTATTATGCCGAGGTCTATAATCTCTACTCCTACGAGTATACCACCTGCTTTACTGCAGACGGCAAACCTGTTTATCAGTTTGTAAGAAAACTCAACGAAAAGCAGCTCAAGAGCGCCACTCTGTACAAGACCATTCAGGCCGGTTCCGGCACCAGCAAGGGTCTGTGCGAAATCCCCACCGGCTTCAAGAAGTACAGCGCTGACTTTAGGAACAATACCCTCACGGATGCAAAGGGTAACGTGTTCACCATTGAGACCAATAATAAGGGAGACGTCACCAGCGTTAAGGATAATACCGGCAAGGATGTCTCCAACGACTTCAAGTGGGTGTACGATCTCTTCGAGATGATGTCCTGACCCCATGACCGTAATTTTCCACACACAGCCTACGTCCCATAACGCGTAATATGTGCTCTGAGGAGCTGCCGCACCCAAGCGGCAGCTCCTTTTTGTTGTCCCCCGGGCGGGATTGTGCTATACTGATACCAGACAAAACGAAGGTATATCTGAAAGTAAAGAAGAGGTATCAAATCCATGAAAATTCCCGCAAACGGTTTTACCCACGCCGGCAAATTCCATGCCGATGACGTGTTTGCTACGGCGCTGCTGCAAATTCTGCGCCCGGATATCAAGATCACCCGCGGCTTTACCGTGCCTGACGATTTTGACGGCATCGTGTATGATATCGGCTTTGGGATGTTCGACCACCATCAGGAGCCCCGGGAGTACCGCGCCAACGGCGTGCCCTACGCGGCCTTTGGCCTGCTGTGGCGGGTGCTTGGTCCCGGCCTTGTGGGCGAGCGGCAGGCGCGGCTCATCGACGAAAACTTTATCCAGC
>OGIV01001252.1_pt1 | contig 15556 bp, 12 predicted proteins | sample 1571861 | NCBI WGS metagenome assembly OGIV01 (sample SAMEA2582099, study PRJEB24529) | metagenome | biome: Human gut stool | place: China | collected 2011 | reverse complement strand
AACCATTTATGCCTCACTTTGATATAAATTATATCATATCTAAATAGGGAAAGGAATCCAAGGATTTCTTTCCTTATTTCATTTATAGACAGTTTTAACTAAATAATCCAAACATCACCTGCATATAGATTACCAGTAGACGATAATTTTACATCAGTAATTAATTTACGTAATTGCGCTTTACTATATACACCATTATCTAGCGGGTATTGGATTGTATTTACATACTTATGGTTTTCATCATAAGTAATAAACATCAATATCCCCTGTTGATTATCTAACTCAAGATCAAGTAATACCCCTGGTATGCCATCATTCCAAACATAAGTATGGAGTCCTTTAGTTATCATTCTTGCTCCAGGGATACCAAAAAGCTCTGCCGACTTATTATCAATCTTATTTAATATACGAATTTCATCAACTGTACTAAATAAACCTTTTTCAGTTTCATTATTAGGTTCAATACGAATCTGTTGATTTATATTTTTATCAATTGTAAAGGTTACACCCTCTACTCTTTCATTTAGCTTTTTATCTTTTACAGCTGTTTTAGGTACTCTAAAGGAATACGTTTTATATGTCTCAACCTTACTATAGTCAGCTAACTCTTGAAGAGAATGAATTGAAGGCAATATATAATTGGCCATTATTGTATTAATATCATTGGATGTAACTAGCTTCGTTGCACGTGGATAAAGGATAACATTATACTCTTGATTTGGATGTTTACTCAGCTCAAATTTTAAACCAATAATCTCCATCTCAACAGCCCCTCTGAGCGTTGTCTTTCTCAAAGAACTTTTACTTAAGCCGTCATATTGAAAAACCACATCAGTTTTTTCAGTAGTGTTTGGTGTTTTATTTTCAATAATACCTGCAGCAATCATTGGGGATTCTACTAAATAATGAGCATTTGAATTAGGAAAATCAGTTATAGCCTCTTTCTGTATTGCACTAAATGGAAGTGTAACTGATAGTCCACCATCATTATTATGTAAATTCACAATTGTATTACCGTCAAATTGACGACGCTTGATAGAATATAACTCATTTTTAAAGGATTCAACTTCAGCATCATTAACATCCGAACCAAACTCTTTAGGTATTCCCTCTTTTGAAATAATTGAATCTATTATCTTTCGAATTTCTATATCATAAGCACTCTTAATTTTCTCAGTTCTATAAATTTCCTGTTCATAAGCACCCTTAGCAATAGTTGGATCTGCACCAGGAATATTCACATCAACAGCATAACTAGATACACTAACAGCGCTCAATACAATAGCACTTAATAATAATCGTTTTAACATATACATCTCTCCACAAAATAGTAATATTAAGTGTATTGTAACATAATTAAACAACTTTTTTTGGGGTTACCTAACATACATATAAAATAGATTATTGTATAAACTCATAGATTCTAACTAACATAATCATTCCACGCAAAATCTAATTGATTAATACCAGGTAAATTAATAAAACAATTTTCCTTCTTAGGATACCCATGTGTATTTATACCAGTATTAACAGTAAAAAAAACATTTTTCTTTGCACGTGTTAAAGCAACATAGAGTACACTTAACTCTTCCCTAAACAAAGTTTTCATCTCTGGTAATAACAAACTTGTGCAGGAATCATTATCTAATTTAAAACTATTTAAATTATGACACTTCTTACACATATGTTTCCATGAAGGAAAAACACTTTTATTCATTTGTGGCAAAATTACATAGTCCCATTCTAATCCTTTAGCTGAGTGAATAGTAGTTAATACAACTTTTTCATCAAGATATTCTATCATATGTTTTAAGCCATTATTATTAAGACTAAACTCAATATTTTTATATCTTTCTTTTGTGGTACCCTCCCAATTTTTAGATACTTCAAATAACTTTTCTAACAACTTATATAACGAATCAAATATATATTTTTTTTGGTCATTAGTATAAATTTCATGTTCACGATTCTTAATAGCTTGCAGGCATTTTTTTAATGAACTTTGAACTGCATTACCTGAAACGTTATTATAAAACTCCTCTATTGCAACATTATAAAAATCAATAAATTCACAATCATCTTCCGAATAAAGCCCATTAAAAAAATGAATTGATTCATCTTTTAATTTTTCAGCTATAATGCCACCTTGCCATCCTGCTCGAAGTAGTATAGCAACATTACAATTACTTTCTATTATATTCTTTATTCCTTCACTAATAAAATTAACCTCTTCAGTATCTGATTGTAGTTTTTTTATTAATATAGAAGACTCTAACTTTGGATCTATATATTGATCTACATAAGCTCTTATTAGATGATCTAGTTCTTTTATAGAGGTGTTATTATATCTATAGTTATTCTTGAATGATATAATCTGTGGACTATAGTCAGTTTCTACACGTTGAAACACATCATCTAATGCGCCTAAAAAACCATAAATTCTTTGAATACCATCACCTAGAAAAACTACTTTATTATTATCAATTAATGATTTTATAAAATAGTAACTAAGAATATTAGTATCTTGAAATTCATCTATAATAATCATTGAGTAATAATTAGTATAAAATTTCTTAATATTATCATTAGATAAAAGTTTTTTAGCCGCTATTAAAATACCATTATATGTAATTATTTTTTTATTAATAAGAGTATTATTAATTGTTTCCCAATATTGATCCATAACAGATTCAATTTGAGAAAAATCAAAAGACGTAACTATTTTTGTTAACTCTTCGATTATATAGTTATCGGATGAGGAAATTAAGTTTTCCTTTATAACAATACTATCACTAATGATTCTAAACTCTGAAAGATTTATAAATTCCTCATTCAATAAAAATCCATATTTATAAAGTAATCTCATTGCAAAATTATGATAATTAGCGATATCTAACTTCTTTAAAAGTAATTTCGAGTTATCTACCAATGAAGGCAAAAGCTCTTTGACATCTGACTTTATACGAATCGAAGCATTTACACTAAATGACATTGCTAAGACTTTTTTATTACTTTCAATATTACCAAGACTTAACTCTCTAGCAATTTTACTAACCATAGCTGTTGTTTTACCACAACCCGCTGGTGCGTTAACTATCAACCTAGGTTTATCCGAGAAAATAAAACTTAACTGTTCCTCATCACCAGAATGGAATTCTTTTAATCGATCTTCTAATGTCATACTACTTCCCCTTTAACTTTTTCTATCAATTCATCAAAAGCAGAAGGTATTTTAGTTACATACTTTGCTAGTATCGCACCTTTACATGCATTTTTTGAGTCTTTTAACTTCTTCAACTGCGCCTCTTTACATTCACCCACAATAGATTTTGCAGTAGTCTCATCTAACTCAATTATACTAGGATCTTCTTTAAACTTAGATACATCTAAATCACGTTTATATTTTTTTATAATACCAATCATAGACTGTAGTATATCTAGTTCTTTACAACACGTTAAATAATCTTTTAATTCAAATGATGCGAATACATCTTCTTCGTAATCTTTTTCAGTAGTAAAAAATATATTCGCATTATTGTGATATCTCTCTTTCTTATCAGCGTCTATAATTGCATAGGTCTCGATACCAAATAATTTGTATAATTCCATACAATATTTAACACTATCCGCACCATCTAACTTAATTACACCAACCCCATTTTCATCAAGATCAAATTTCTTTTTTTCAGCAAAAATCGGAATTGCTCCATTTTCAGTATCTCCTTCAACAAATATAATTTTCTTACTAAATGTAGCTTCTTTAAGATATAAAAAATTATGCAATAAATGTTTATACAATTTTACATCTAAATCAAATGAATTTCCCGAAGCTACTTTAATTGTTTGTGTCGCATTATCTTTATAAATTCTTAAAAATTGCTTATAGTCATTTAGCAAAATATTAGGAGAATGAGTTGCTATAAAGATTTGTCCTTTCAAACCATCAATGTTAAATAATCCCTTTATTAGTTTGATAAAACTTTCATTTTTATTATTTAATAGATCGTTAATCTTTTTCATTAAACTTCGTTGCCTATATGGGTGCTGATGAATCTCTGGCTCATCCAAAAGCAATATTAATGGGAAATAGTATTTCTCACTACTACATATTAATCGTTCTCTAAACTCCTCTGGTGTTTTTCCTAACATAGACCTATAAATTGCATCAATAATTTGTAGAATTATATTAAAAGCATATTGAATGCCCTCCCCTAAAGATGTCAGCTCCCTTCCATTTTGATCTCCCAATATAAGTAATCGAGCTAATAGTTTTTCATGACTTGAATCTAAAGAGGCATTGACAGAATCACCTGTTATATCATTTATGTAATTAATCGATTTATTTACTTCCCCAATGACATCATTAATCTTTGGGCTATTAATAAGATCTGACTCTTCTAACTTTACTATCTCAAGACTTTTTTTTATCAAGTAATTAAGAGTTTTACTACTCCCATTACTTCCTTTAAAGTCAAGTTCTTTAGATGGTAATCTCTGAGCAAAATAATAAAGAGAATTTATTTTTTTTATAATAGAAAAGCTTATACTCGTTTTATTAGGTGTATCATGGTAATAAGAAATCCTACCATCAATAAGATCTTGTTCTGCAATTATAGTTATACAGTTATCTTCATTTATATCAAAATTATCTTCAAAGAAACCTATGCTTGAATCATCATATGAAATAGTATATTTTACTTCAATTGGGCTCGATAAATCAGCAAAATCAGCTTCTTTAAACTTGCCTTCTGATAGTATTATATTTAACAATTCTAAAATATTAGTTTTTCCTATATTATTCTCACCAATAATGTAGTTTAAATCTTTATCAAAAACCATAGATTGACCACTTAAATTTCTATAATTTGATATCGTCTTAATCTCTTTAATATACATTTTACCCTTCACCTTTCAACGGAATTAGAACACGGCAAAGCTCTATAAGCATTTTTATAATAAAAAAAATTATCGGCTCATCACTACATATATTTAACAAAATATAAAAGTAGTATTACACACCATATAGTGTCTAATACTACTTTTTAACTTTCCTGACCATATATGGACAAAACTAAAATATTTTATTTTTCTAGCTCTTATCCACTAATACTTGAATAATGCTATTTCAACTCATCTCTCAACGGAATAACTTCTTCAAACAAACATACTTCCCATGCTTCTATCATATGTTGAGGGTATGAAAATGGATCGGAATCAGGGTGTTTTTGTACATATACAGGATAGTTAGCACTACCTACTATACGATTTTTGTTATATATATCCTCACCAACTGTAGATTGATTTACAGATACCATAAGTTCATCTACATCAACACACCATGTTGAAGCAAAGTCTTCAACAATAGAGTCATATGCCTTGGTAAAGTATTCTCGTTTAATTTTCAATAAATTACTATCTTTATCTATTACGTGTGTATCAATATCATCAAGGATATTTTTGTAGATAACTCGAACGGATTCACTCTTATTTAATTTAGTTAAGGCATCTTCAATCTTTGCACGAGTATCTTGACTATTCGGCTCATATTCACTTAATAAAGCATCTATATAACTTTTATCAACTGTATAAGTTTGAACTGTATTAGAATCAAAGAAGTCAATAAGTTCAATACCTGGTTCAGTTTTGTCATCAGGTTTTAAAGAGGCCTTTATAGTATTATACAAACCTATATTATCTTCTATAAGTGCAATTTTCTTAGTGAAAGTACCATTCTTGTCCCCATCAAGCTCTATATTGAATTCATCATATGATGCTATAGCACGATATGCTTTATTTAAATCTTGGAAACACTTCACAAAATTAATTCTATCTGATATGGGAGCATATTCTGTAATAGGATTATTAGAATTTACTGCATCTAATTTAACCAAAGCCGTATAAGCAGTATTAAATTTCTTTTTAGATTCTTCATATGTTGGGTATATTAAACTACTGTTATTATTTGTTTGAGAATACAAACGTGTTGCCGCATATACATGTTCTTTCATAGTAGCAGGTTTTCTAAAGGTCGTAATAAGACCTTTATCTTTCCCTTTATATGTCCTATTTGTTCTAGAAAAAGCTTGTATAAGTCCAGCATATTGCAAATTTCTATCTACAAAAAGGGTCTGACATCTTGGTGCATCAAATCCAGTAAGTAATCGATCGACAACAATAACTAAATCTAGATGTTTGCCGAACTCTTTAAACTCACCCTTTTTACGAGCTAAACGATTATTAATATCCCCATTATAACGATTGATACTTTCAACAGACCAAGACGTTCCAAACATCTTATTATACTCAGCGATAATCTCTGCCATTTCAGCTTCTTTTTCTGCTGAATCCTTTGAATTTTCCTCTAAAGAATACGTTATAGCCACACGAGGAAACTCTGGATCATTCATAACAGCACCTTGTCGTAAGGGCTGATTAGGAAATTGTGTTTCTATCCATTTTTTATCAGAGGTAAACTCTTTAATAGCCTTATAATAACGCTTCGCCATATTGATAGAGCTAGTTGTTAAAATAGCCGACATTGTTGGTTTACTATCTTTAAATACAAACTTACGATACGCGTTATTAGGGCTTAAAATCTTACGAATTACCGACAAAATATGATCATCAGATTCATAGTGAGTATTTTGAAGGTATCCTTCTTTATCAATATCTTTCATTGATTCAACTGCAGTTACTAGCTCCTCATCAGTAAAACTAATATTTTTCTGATCCGCACGCATAGCACGATATACTACATTAGCAATCTCATCTTCATGAATAGTTGACTCATGCTCAACTTGAAAGCCTAATACAGCACCATCTTCTAATGCATTTTTTATAGTGTACCGATGTAGCACTTCTCCATATTGGTCATGTGTAGTTCGAGCGTATTGTCCATCTGCACTTTTTTTATTTTCTTCAAAAATAGGTGTTCCAGTAAATCCAAACCACGTTGATTTAGGGAATACTTTTTTAATATCATCCATATTTTCAGCACTAATAGCACGATGACATTCATCCACAATAAATACAATATGTTTTCCACGTAACGTAGCTAATTTATCGGGCTTATATTCTTGCAGATCTGCAACAGCCTTATTTAACTTTTGGCGTGTAGTAACTATAACTACATTCGTACTTGTATCAGATATAAGTGCTTTTGAAAGTTCTCTTGTACTACCAGTACCAACAATCAACGTATTATTGTTAGTGTTAACCCCTGTAGAATAAGCAGATGCAAATTTAGTAAACTCGGATGTTGTTTGATTATCTAAGTCCTTTCGATCTAACAACATAATCGTTCTGTCTACACCAGCTTTTTGAGCCAATAACTTAGTAGATACAAAACTTGTTAATGTTTTACCTGATCCTGTAGCATGCCAGATATAGCCAGACTCATGTTTACCAGCAGCTTTAAATATAGCTTCAATAGCATGAATTTGATATGGATGTAATACCATAAGTACTTTATTACTTGGTTCTTCACTGACTATCATATATTCAGATACCAACTCATGAGCCCTAGGTATATTTAATACCTGTTTAGCAAATTCGTTGATATTCTCAACCTTTGTATTATCTCTTGTACGCCATGAGAACATAAACTTTTCCTGCAGCTCACCTTTTGGTGCTGCAGCCATATAACGTGTTGTTTGCTCATTAGACATCACAAATAGTTGTAATGTTTGAAAAATAGTATTAGAGAAAGTCCCCTCATCTACATATTTTTCAATCTGATAATAAGCTTGTTTAACTCCATCCTTAGCAATTGCAGTTTTCAACTCAATTTGAATAATTGGTAATCCACTAATCAATAAAGTAACATCAAAACGACGTTCCCTCTCTTCTAATTTAGAGCTACCTTTTGCAATTTGGTTTACAATCTCATAAGAAGAAAAACCGCCGTTTTTCTCAAGATTAGAATAAACTACTAGCTCTATACGTCCTAAACCATTATCACGTTCAAGAACAATAGAACATTTTCCCTTTTCCCCACGCAACCATTTAGCCGCATCAAATGGCGTTTTGGTACTAGCTAGGATTTCAGATTTAATTCTTTCAAATTCACTATCAGTTAAATCATGACCATCTAGTTCACTCTTATTTCGATTTTCAATTTTATCACGTAAATTCCGCCATAAATCAACTTCAGATTTTAAATCTGGACGATAGGTCCATTGCCCGTGCCCCTCACAAAGTAACTCAATTAAATTTTGTTCAAGCTGAGCTTCTTTTGTAATTTTCAATTTAACCATATAACACAACCCCATAAAACTAAACAAACATCTTTTGAAGCAACCCTTTTTTCACATCTTGTAACTTATCTAGCTTACGCTGATGAAGGGTAATATATTGATTAAACTTTTCTAGTGTCTCTCCAATAAGTACTTGCTCTTTTATATTAACTGAAATTTTTATTGGCATTTCAAAGAATGTAGAATCTTTGATTGCTATACGATCAGCTCTAGCACCACTGTCACCATTTAATTTCATATAACGATGCCAATGGCTTGATTGAAAATACCATTCTAAAAAACCTAAATCTACATTAGATGATCTAAAAACAGTATATAAAGGAGACATTATACCGGTGCGGTTCAACTTATTCCGATTAATTGGACCTACAGGTGCTAATGTGGAGATTCTCGGATTATAAATAAAGTCATTGTTATCGACTATATAATATCCATTAATATTATCTTTATTTGAAATTTCTTTATCAAAGAAGTCAACCTGACTAATAATACCTTGTTCAGCAGAATTAGTTAGTGTTTCCGTATACTGGACATTTACATTCTTTGTTGTAACTTTCGTAGATATATCTGACAACTTACACTGTTCCCAAGCATCAGTAAAACCTTTAAATCTAATCTCAGGAAATTGACTTCCATTTTTAGGGAATAATTTTTGCAATAATGCTTTTTTAGCTAATTTAAGTTTTTCAAGCTTATGCTGATGAAGGGTAATCATTATTGTCATTGTATCTAAAAGTTTGCCAATCTGTACTTGTTCTTTTAAACTTGGATAACTGATACTAGTTTTTTTACCATTTTCAATAGTATACGTCCCAACAGTTCCTTTACCAGAAGCTGAATATATTTGGCTCTGAATATGGTTATTTTGAAAGCAATAGTAGAAGTATTTACCATTTAAAATATTATTATTTTTAAACCAAATAATATTCCCATCCTTAAAATATAATGGAGTGGCATCTTTTATAAGATAAGGTACACCTATAGTACCTACACCTGTTACTAATAAATCTCCTTCTATAACTTTTCCACTAATTCTAGAGTACTCTTCATATTTATCTTCTGAAATAAATACGGGATTGTCTACTTCTTCATTATTCATAGATGACACTATATCCCGTGCTCTAAAAAAACGAACACCACTATCAGTCCAATCAGCTTGATGAATTCTTTTTACGGATGTTACTTCCATCAAGGCACCTAACTTACGCTGTTCCCAATCTTCCGTAAATCCTTTAAATCGTATTCTCGGTTTATTTCTCATGATTAAACACCTCTAGTACGCCATTTAACCATTCTTTATCTTCCTCAGCACATTCTAATTGAAGAAGCATATCATAAATTTCTTGTTCTAATTTTGATTCTTCTTCATTAATGGCTTTCATTTCCGCACCTAGTGCAACCATGTCTATTGGTGCTTCTTCTTCGAATGTATCAACATAGCGCGGAATATTAAGATTAAAGTCATTTTCTTTAATCTCTTCAAAAGAAGCTAAATAAGCATATTTTTCGATACTTTCACGGTTTTTATATGTATCAACAATACGTTTAATATGCTCAGATTCTAACTTATTTTGATTTTTAAACTTAGTAAAATTATTACTTGCATCAATGAATAATACATCACGACCTTTACGGTTCTTTTTAAGAATAATAACAGTTGTAGGAATAGATGTGCCAAAGAAAAGGTTTGCAGGCATACCTATAACAGCATAAATGCTTCCATCTTCTAATAATTTTTTACGAATTGTGCCTTCTGCTGCACCTCTAAATAGAACACCATGTGGCAAAACAATTGCCATTGTACCAGATGTTTTTAAGTGGTAAAAACCATGTAAAAGGAAAGCAAAGTCAGCCTTAGACTTAGGGGCAAGTTTTCCGTACCGATTAAAACGTGCATCATCCATAAATGTAGGGTCTGCTGACCAGTTAGCAGAGTATGGAGGATTCATAACAACGGAATCAAACATATATGGCTCATCTGTAGGCCAATCTTTATTCAATGTATCCCCGTTATGTAATCGTTGATCTTCGGCACTTACCTCATGAAGAATAAGATTCATACGAGCAAGATTATATGTGGTTACATTTAATTCCTGCCCATGATATTGAACACGATCTGGATTATTTAAATATTTACGTACATTTAACATCAAAGAACCCGAACCCATTGTAGGGTCATATACTGTAAATGATGGTGTATCCTCTTGACCGATAGTTACTATTTGAGCCATCATATCTGATACTTGTTGAGGTGTATAAAACTCACCAGCTTTTTTACCAGATCCAGCGGCAAACTCACCAATTAAATATTCGTAAGCATCACCAATAACATCGCCATCATGGCCTAATACATCAACTTCATCAAGTTTTTTTATCACTTCGCTAATGGTAATATTACGTTGATTAGCATCAACACCTAATTGTTTTGAATCTAGGTCAATATCATCAAATAAACCTTCAAATTGTTTATATGCTGTTTCTAAACGTACAAAGGCATTTTTTAAATGAACTAATTCAAAAGAATTATCTTTAACAGCATTAGCAAGCTCACTAAATAAATATTGAGGCTCTATATGATACCCCAATGTATCAGACATGGTAGCAATAAAGAAATCTTTACTTTTATTATCCAAAATATATGATTTATATAATTCTGTTTGCTTTGCCACAGTATTGTATTCATCAAGAGATTGATACGCTTTTACAACCGTAGATTCTAATAACTTATCGGATAAATATTTATAAAATATTAATCCCAAGAGATAATCCTTATATTGATCCGCACTCATCTTACCGCGTAAACTATCAGCAGCACTAAATAATTTTTGATTTAATTCGGCACTCATAATATCTCCTAACTTTTCATGATTTATTCATAGTAATTAATTTTATTCTACTATAAAAAATACCACATATAAACACTTTACTAAAGTAACAGTGAAAATATGTGGCAAATTTTACATATAACAATAATATGTAATTATTCTTTTATTTTAAATATTAATTTAGTCTAAATGCTCTTACTGCTTCCCCACCAACTGATAACTCATATCCACTAGCATTTTAAGTTTCTCTATATCTTCATATCCTTCAATATCCACCGAGATCCAGTGTTGTTTATTCATATGATACGCAGGGTAGATTCCACTTTCACGAATTAGGTTAGGAATTAAATCAGGTTCACATTTTAGGTTAACCACATCCATAGGTTCATTTGTATCTAAACCTACTTGATAGCCTTTAATAGCAAAGATTCCAGCAAACCATTTCTGATTATCTCTACGCCGGATAACAACATAGTCTGGGCATTTCTCCCAGGGATAATTAACATCACAAATATATTCTTGTTGTAAATAGTTAATAAAATTATTACGATTCATAATTTTCTAGCTTATTTAACAGTTGACCTTTCATACATTCCCTTTGGTATAGCACTCATACCAGCCATTCGTTTTGAATATTGTTCTTTATCATTTATATTTTCAGCATATTGAACAATATCTCTTAATTCTTTTGAAGGAATTTTAATATCTAAATCAGTCATTATAAAGTGAGTATATAAATATTTATCATCATATAGAGATTGAATATACATTTTCGATGAAGATCGTTCTACTTCCATATAAATAGCTGGAGTAGCATCATTCCATACAGTAGCATATTGGATTGGTTTATATCCTGAATAAGGCTTATACATCGTAAAGAACTCTATTACTTGCGCAAATAATTTATGTTTATTAGCTATCTCTGTTGGAGTTAATTCTCTTACCATAACACCCTCACGATATCCTTTACCATCATAACTATAAATAGCATCATCCTCAGTACCGCTGTACGTTAAATTACTCGATTTAAGTGTTTGGAATGTAAATCCCTTTATAGTAAAAGGTTTAGTTCTTGAAAGTACTTGTTTTGCTGGTTCAATTGAAGGTAATACATAATTAACTAATGGTGACATTAGATCTTTATATACATATTCTTGATTATGTTTCTTTAGCAATTCTAGTTCTCTAGACTTACTTAAATCATAAGCAACTTGGTAAGATAATGAAGGATCAGCTTTCATTCTAAAGCTTAGGACTCCTTCTAAAGTACCCTTTTGATTTTGTCTAACTTCCCATGAACCATTTTTAATGGTCGGATATGAGAATGTATTGGCCATAGAGTTTCCTTCTTTTTCCTTGTGAATCGAGTATTTTAAATTACCTTCATTAAAGATAAAATTGCCCCGTTTTACTTCTGTAGTCATAGGATCCCCTTTAACAGTTACTCCGAATCGACTACCTGAAGGAATTGTAAACTTTATATTTGCTCCATCATTCTTTAAAATAAACACAGAAGATGAAAAGCCTGCAGAGTGATTTAATTCCTCTGCAAAGTAAACTAATTCATCTATAGACCAGTTTTTAGGCTTATTGTCAGCATATTGTTTTCTTATCATAGTATTTACGTCAGACTCCATTTGCTTAGCTGTAGCATCCGACTTACGATAGTTTTGATATGCATCCTTTGAAATTGTAGGATCTGCACCTGGTATATTAATATCAATTGCTTGGCTACCTAATGTCACAAAACTAAAACATAGTGCAGCCATTAACGCACGTTTCATCATAAACTCTCATCCTTTCACATAATGTCTCCCCAATATTATATATATAGAATATCATATTTCATTTGACTCATAGTAGTATAATATATGTATAGGAACAAGGAGATGATATCTATGAAATTTACAAAACGTATAATTGTGATGACATTCTTAGCCGTGACTGCTGCTGTATCTACAGGATTTGCTTACGATTATGTATGCAATAACTCTCAGTACAATTGCAATACTAACACACAATACAACTGCAATAACAATGCTAACTATGCACCATGCAACAATAATAACCAAAACTATTGCGGTCAAAACTCTAATACTAGAGGATGCGGCGGATATAGAAGATAATTTGGTAAGTATACTAAAAGCCTATAGTACTAAAAATGTACTATAGGCTTTTGTCGTATATTACAAGAATACTATTTAATTCATCAAAATACAGTTTGGATCAATATGGCAATATACTTTTATCAGGAGTTCATTCTGTTAAAGTATTCAATAGATTTTGGTGTAAAACCAATATAAGTATTACCAGCTGCGTACGGACCTAATTCATATGGTTGGTAAACTAAATCTATATTCCCCTTACCGCGTAAGCAGTAATTATCTGTCACATATTTGACACTCCATCCACTTGGAATATAGCTCTTTGTATGATTACCTGTATAATAATTTAACACGTGGGATCGTAGGCCGTTATCCAATTGTTCTGCATTTGCAATTTTCACATAGTTATATAATGGAATACGTTGACCTGTTACTTTATTATATACAAGACCTCTTGTATTATACATACCATGAGCTGCTCCGGCGTAGTAATAATAGGTTGTTAGTAAGATTGAAACAACTTGACTATCCTCATAGGTAACCTTATAGTTTTGAGAAACTTGATAAATATGTTGGTTGTAATACATATCCTTTGCTTCGAGCACATAATTGGCAATATCTGTATTAATAACTCTTTGAGCATAAGCATGATCTGTATAAACTAAAGGATATTTTAAATCTAAATTTACATCAGATTGACTACCTGTAACAACAGTTGCATAGGTAGGCACAGCAATCATAACACCTAACATAGAGGTCACACATAATTTTTTTAACATTCCCATAATACGGTCTCCTTTTACAAACACCTTTAAATAGGTTCATTACTGTGTTACTTCTACAGGCTATGATAAAACTCCTCTTTTTCTATTTCACTTTTCTCATAATTTATTCATTATATAAAATAGCCAAAATTATCTACTATTTCACACTAAAGTGTTAGGAAGAACTCCGCCCAATACAGCAATAATAAGTCCAAGTGCAATCATCCAAATTGATATAAACCTTAAAACAAAGGACGTATGTGTATAGATTTGTATAGTAAATTGATTATAATCAATAGCACCTTTAATTACCTTATCGCCTACTGTCTTCATAACTGCATCTAGTACAAAAGGATCTTCTGTAACGGATAGTCTATAGTTGCCTGGCCCCGCATCAAAGGTATATAATTCCATTCTTGAGTGAGTAATGCCATTAACTCGGGCGCGCATAATAGATAGAAATAAAGGAATTGTCCTTCCCGTTTTTTCATCAACTAAGTTAAAACCAAACTCGCCAATAGGCGCCTTTGTAAACATTTTTCCACTAAGCCATAGGCCATAAGTACCTGCTCGCTCTAACGTAAAAGTGCCTTCTTTATTTACATAGGGCATTTCATAGAGCATCTTAGCTCTACCAAAGCGAATCGTGTATTTAATACCTAAATAAAACAAACAAAGTCCTAAAGGTATCAACAGATAAAATAACTGTTCCATTACCTACTCCTCCTCTATTCTCCCGCTTTTACACAACACCATATGTATTTTCACTATATCATACTTTCACCATACAAAAAAGGACCCTCCAAAGAGAGTCCTTAATATGTATTGTTATGCTATTAAGCGTTTTTAGCTACTTCCATAAACTCATTTATCTTATTTCATATGAAGAGTCATATTTTCAAAACCTGTACCATTAGCTTCTTTAGAAATATAATTACCTACAACATATTTGGGATCATGCAAAGCTATGTCAACGTATTGTTCTGAAGTATTGCTAAAGTTATCCAAGGCTACACCTTCATAATTAAAATCTTCCACACTATTTATAGTTAATCTCATACCAGAGCTAGCTTGTTTAGCATATATAAGAAGTGAATAGTCTTGTGCATACTGTGGAATACGCAATACGCTTGCTAAAGAATGCGTTATATCATATCGATAAGTAACTAAAACCTTGTGAATATATGCGTTAGTTCTACGACTATTTTTATTTTCAACCTCATATACAACTGCCTGTACTTTATAAATATTCTGATTCTCTTCTAATCTTTTAATAGAACTCTTATCTACAAAATACGTAATAGCATTTTTGCCTGTAAGAATAGGAATATTATTCTTATCATTTTTAATATCTTCCATCGATATAGCTTGAATCTGTAATGGTATTACTATACCAGCTAACAGTAATATAGAAAATAACTTTTTCATTATTTCAAATCCTCTTTTCAATAGTTATCCTAAACATTATATGTATAGGATATCATATTATAAAAGTATTGATAATCTATTACTTTCACCATACAAAAAAGGACCCTCCAAAGAGAGTCCTTAATCTGTATTGTTATGCTATTAAGCGTTTTTAGCTACTTCAACAAGTTTAGCGAATG
>OGIV01001246.1_pt1 | contig 15628 bp, 30 predicted proteins | sample 1571861 | NCBI WGS metagenome assembly OGIV01 (sample SAMEA2582099, study PRJEB24529) | metagenome | biome: Human gut stool | place: China | collected 2011 | reverse complement strand
TCTGGAGATGCATGGGTGTCTGGAGATGCAAGAGTGTCTGGAGATGCAAGGGTGTATGGAGATGCAGAGGTGTATGGAGATGCAGAGGTGTTTGGAAATGCAAGGGTGTATGGAAATGCATGGGTGTATGGAGATGCAAGGGTGTATGGAAATGCAGAGGTGTTTGGAAATGCAAGGGTGTTTGGAGATGCAGAGGTGTTTGGAAATGCAAGGGTGTCTGGAGATGCATGGGTGTCTGGAGATGCAAGAGTGTCTGGAGATGCAAGGGTGTCTGGAGATCAGATGTATGCAACAGTAAAAGGCTTTGGCAGTGAGTATAGAAACACCACATTTTTTATTACTAAAGACGGAAATGTTTGTGTAAATTGCGGATGCTTTAGCGGTACATTAGAGCAATTCAGAGAAAAAGTGGAAGAAACACATAAGGATACTAAGTACGCAAAAGAGTATTTGATGATCGCAGACCTTATGGAAATGCATTTCAAAGAAGAATTAGAAAAGATTAAGAAGTAGTAACTAAATAACCCTTTTCTGGTTTGATTCTCTGCCTAAGTAACTGTAAATAATGTTTTTGTATTTTCAGATTCTTCCATTTTTTCATTTTTTATTAGGCAGAGACTCAAGCCAGAAAAGGCTTGTTGCACAGCAGGATTTTTATATACCACACGAACAATTAAATAAGAATCCTCGCAACGCATAAGCAACAAAACTCTTTAATTATTTGTTGTATAAGTCATGATTTCCCCTGCTATTAACGGCAGGGGAGAGAATGAAGAGTAAAGGAAGTGGAGAAAATGGGAATTAAAAATCTAACAGAAGCAGAAGAAAAAGAGTTTTACAGACTTGTTGAGAAGATGAATGGGGAAGAAACAGACAAGGAACAGGATGTAAAGGTAAAGAAACCAGAGATTGGGACACGTTATTTTTATTTGGATAGCGTTGGAGACATTGTAAATGCAGTTTGGGATGATACCGAATACGATAATACAAGATGGGATCTTGGAAACGTATTTCTGACAGAAAAAGAAATAGTATTTGCTATAGAGAAAAGAAAAGTAGAAGTTGAACTAGAACGGTATGCAAAGGAACACAATGGCCCAATACTCGAAGATAATTATTGTATTTTGTATGATGAAGACAATGAAGAATTTGATTTTGATGTATGGATTGGTAGCAAAGTACAGGGAACAGTCGTTTTCACATCAAACCAACTTGTATTTGATGCAATCGAAGCAGTAGGAAAAGAAAGAATCCTTAAATACATCTTTGGGGTAGAAAGTGAGGGAGAAGAATAATGCTATTGGTAATAATTATAGCAGTTACAGCAATTTGGTATGGAATGGCAGTTAAATTAGCTAATACAGTGCCAGATATAAATGATGCAATAGATAAATTGGTAATTGGTGGATTGATTGCGACAGCAGCATTGGCATTTATATATATTATTGCAATATTTGGAGTGTTTGAATATCAAGGAGTTGATAAAAAAATAGAGGTATATAAAACTCAAAATCAACAGCTAGAAAGAAAAATAGATACAGTCGTTAAAAATTATATGGACCATGAGAAGGATACATACAAAGAATTTAAGGCAGGAGATGGAATGACCTTAATTGCTGCTTATCCAGAACTTAGAAGTAACGAGTTAGTTAAGAAGCAGGTAGAAACATACGAGAAAAATAATCGTAAAATTACAAAACTAGAAGAAGATGAAATTGATTATAACGTGATCAAATGGTGGTTTTATTTTGGAGGTAGAAGATGAAAATTAATGCAAAACAACCAAGTATTAAAACATACACATTAAGTCTTTTCAAGATTGGAGATGTTTGCATGGGCGAAAAAAATGAACATTATTATCTTGTGGTTAAATCAGAAAAAGAAAAGAAACAGCTTGTTGATTTAACAGAAAACAAGATTATAAGAGATGCAGGATATATGAGATTTATACCTGCGACAGCAGAACTTAATATCAAGGATGTGGGGTAAAAGAAAAATGCCAGTAGCAAGATGCAAATATTATAATAATTGGTTATTCAATGAAGACGTTGGAAGAGAGTATATACAAATAAATTCAGATATGAAAATACAAAGCAAATTTATTTGTCTTAAATGTGAAATGGAGTTAAGAAAAGAAGATTTCTTTGAACCGTACAGAAGCATGATGAAGTAAAGGAGAAAGAATATGGATGTTATAAAACAAATAGATTACATGATTGCTTGCCTAGAGATGGCAAAAGAAGAATACCGGTATGAAAAAAGTTATGAAGCAAAGAGAGAAGCAGGAGAGGATAACGTTTGGAACTGGTACGAGAGAAACAGGACACCGAAAAAGGCACTGATTAAAGAGAATCTTAGAAACGTTGGTAGAACAGGATTTAAGCTTGCAAAAGATTTAGAGGTGGGAGAATGACTAAAAATGAAACAATAACAATAAATGAAATAATAACACAGAGATTTCAAAGCCACTTATATAATTGCATAAAAGAGTCAAATATTCCTGCTATGCAATTAAGCGTAAGTTTCGACAGAGAAAAGGCATATATAAAAGACGAAAAAGCAGGACGTATCGTTGGAGAAGTTGATATGAAGATTACTATGGAACGATATGAACCTAAAAAAATGACAAGAAGTGAAGTGGAAAAATCTATAGTTGCTTACTGCGACCCTGTTGGCACACCATGCAAAGAATGCAAATGTTATAAAAAATGTGTAAAAAAGATGCCGTTTGAATGGTTAAGTAACGAGGGATTACAAGAATACTATGAATTTTTGTATGGAATCAAAGTGGAGGTAAAGGAATGACAATAGCGGAGCAGGTGGCACACGACTTTTTAGAGAACATAGAAAAGATGATCACGGCAAATAATTTAGATGTTGGAGTATTAGATACGAAAGTTTCTTATCAATCTTGCAAAGAAGCAATGATGTATGTGACTGATACAAAATCTGGGAGCATTATTGCAACAATGAGATTAAATTTAAATGCCAACAAACTAAAAAGAAAAATGCAGGAAAAAGAATTAGAAAATTATTGTTGTAAAAGAGTATGTCCTGTTTGCATTTTTAAAGAGCAAGAACCGTGCATAACAAGAAAAATTTATTGTGAAGAAGCTACGGACAAGGAAGTAGAAGAAGCTTATAGAAAGATGGTGGAGAATAAAAAATGACAAGAGAAGATATAATCATTAATTTAAGACATTGGTGTAACAATATTGATAAACCATGTGAAGAATGCAAAATACATGATATATGTGTCGTTCGTGATCACGTGCAGATATTTGATTCTATGGACGATGAAAAGTTACAAGAATATTATAACTTGATGTATGGAAGTGAAGTGAAAGTAGAGAAAATGGAACCGGTAAAAGTTTTAGAGCAGATAACAAGAATAACTTATCCAGAAAAAATGAAAGACGTGTTACCAATGAGAGAATTTGTAAAAAACTTTTTGGAAAAAGGATACAAAGTTGAAATACTAACACACAAAGCTAGTAATGATTTAGATGTGGTTGTTTATAAAGAAGTGGAGATGAAAGAATGATACTAAAAATCTTACTTGTTATCATAGGTGTTTTCTTAGGACTGGTGGGCAGTGGTTTCTGCCAGTCCGCTAAAGCAAGAGATACGATCACAATGACGTTAGAAGATTATAAGCATATGGGAGAAATATTACACAGTTTGCCGATAAGAGAACGACACAAAAGCCTTAAAGGAAAAGACGTGGCGTTATACAGATGTCCTAAATGTAAAAGTTATGTAGCAGAATGGACAGAAGTTTGTGAGTGTGGGAACCGGTTAGACTGGGGAGAAAGTGAGGACTTACATGTTAATAATGACAAAAGATAGAGAGATTCTGAATCTTGATAATGTTCTTGAAATTCGGGCAAGCGAAGAGAATGTAGAATGTGAGCTAATGAATGGATATATTTACACAATACAATCATTCAAAACACATAAAAAAGCAGAAGATGCATTAGATAAGATACTTAATCAATATGACAGAGGACAAAGTGTTATCAAGTTATAAAGGAGCGTTATAAATGAATAACAAGATAAAAGAAAATGACAGTCCATCTTTAGCACTTGTAAACAGTGTAAGAGCTTGGGAACGACCAGATATTAATAAGATTGAGCCTAAAAAGGAAATAGAAGCTGTTATCAAGGAAATATTAGACAACACACCGAAAAAACCAAAGACAGGAGCAGGCTATTTAAGAATGAAAAGAGGTAATATAAATGAACGGTAAAGAATATCAAACAAAAGCAATGCGAACTAATGACGGATTAGGAACAGAAAGAATAATGAATATGGCTGATAATTTGGAACAGGGAGTAGAGGACAGCATACCAGACACTGGGATTGACTTGGGCGGAATTATTAACGGCTTATTCGGATTATCTGGAGAAGTTGGAGAACTTACTGATATGGTTAAAAAATGGATATTCCATGAAAGTAATTTTGACGAGGAACACGCAAAAAAAGAACTTGGGGATGTAATGTGGTATGTTGCTATGATTTGTGAATCATTTAATTGGTCGTTGGATGAAATTATGCAAATGAACATTGAAAAATTAGAGAAACGTTATCCAGATGGATTTGACGTTATCAAAGCAAATAACAGAAGTCCAGAAGATGTATAAAGTGGGGGGGCGTTATTATGAGAGGGAAAGATAATCCGTGCTATGGGTGTACAGAAGCCACAGGAAGAGCTTATAATTGCCATACTCTATGTGACGGCTATAAACAATTTCAAGACGATTGCAAGGAAGAGAAGAACGTTATCAAAAGGAAAAATCCTTATTATAAGTCGTTATCAAAAGAAAAATTTATGAAAAGAAATGCTTTAAACAGGAACAGGAGGGGAAGAAAGTGATTGATATAGGCGAAAATATCCGAGAAATAAGGAAATTAAAAGGAATGACACAAGCCGAACTGGGAAAGAAAATAGGTATGTCATACCAACAAATAGGACAATATGAAAATGGAAAAAGAAACCCCAAACTACAAACAATAAAAAAGCTTGCAATAGCGTTAGAAGTTTCTATGTATGACATCTTAAAAATAGGTGCTGAATATTATCAACCAACAGGAGTAAACTTAGATATTAACATTATCAAAAACGCACTGCATTCCCATGAAGCCATTGCAGAAACTCCATTGGACAAAGTGACAGTAGCGGCATTGAAAGAACTTCTTGAGTACAAAGAAACAGGATTGACACCGCAGGACATAAAAGAAATGGACAATATGTATTTAGAAAAGTGCCAACAGGTTAATAAATTGACGTGTACTTGCGAAATGTATGAAAGGATGGCTAAAAAGTGAGCAATATATTATTTATAGTGATGTATGGTATTGCAGAAACATCACTGGGACTATGTGGAGCAACAACGACTGTATATTTATTAATTTTTTGTGTTGATCTGGTAGTAAATCGTACATTACAGGAATTTAAAAATGATAAAAATATACAAAAAGTTTTAAAAATTGCAATGTTATCATCTTATGTATGTGTGTTATCAACTGTATTTTGTGCGATAATTGCAGGATTTAAAGGAGTTTAAAATGAATAAGCAAGATTTATATGCATTATGTACATTAATACCGCCTATGGACGATTACAGCGGTCACAATATGTATCTATGCGGTAAACGTGACGGATTTAATGAGTGTGTGAAGATGTTAAAAGAAAATCTGAAGAATATAAAAGAAGAAGCAGGGGGTTAATCCTCTGTTTCTTCTTTTTTTGCCTTTTTATTGAATTTTTCCCATCGTTCTGGATACACTTCTTGAAACCATTTAAGAAAATCTCCAAACAGAGCGTTTTCTGCTTCTTTTCTAACCGTGGCTGCATCTTCTATATTATAGTATCTTCCTAAATGGTATGTTTTGCCTTTAAATACTATTGTAGCAGCCCATTTTCGCCGATTTTTGTCCCAACTAACACCACGGACTCCAGATGTGTTATTCCGTAGCATTTTTCTAGGTTTGATTGATATAATGGATGTATTTTCTATATATCCTTGTTCACATGTCTTCGCTGCCTTTTTGAGGTTTTCTCTGGCACTTTTTTGATGTGAGCAACCACAAGACATTTGTTTGTAAAACAGTCCGGCAGGAACTAGGTAGTGCTTTCCGCAAGAACATTCACACTCCCATTTATACCGATTTCCAACTCTTATTTGCTTAATTGCTTTACAACCATAATCGTTAATTTTACCAGTGAGGTCAAATGGTTTATAGTAATTAGCTTCGGCAAAACATCCGCAAGATTGAGTTCGACCAGATATTAGAGCATCGTATCTTACAGTTTTTGTATTTCCACATTCACATTTGCAAATGGCAAAAACTCTTCCTTTTTTTCTATAAGCATCTATGATAGTTAATTTTCCCCACTTTTCTCCATTAAATTCATTTGTATATCGTGGTGCGTTTTTGCATTCTTCGGAGCAATATTTTGCACTTGGTGCCCCATCAAAAGTCTTTCCACACACAACGCATTCTCTTAAAGCCACAATAACCACTCCTCCCTTTTAATAAATTATACATACTATGATAAATACGGTCAATAGCTATGTCAATAGAAAATGTCACTTTTTATGATAATATTTCTCTTGACGTGGAAAGACTATATAATATATAATGTAGTAAATAGGAGGTAATGAAAAATGTTAAAGTACAAAATTGATGTATACGATGCACTGAAAAGAAAAGGATTTACTACATATAAAGCTAAAACTACTAATTTACTTAGTCAAAACACGTTAAACAAGATAAAAAACGAGGATACAGCTATAACGCTAAAGGCTTTAAATGCTGTATGTAACATCTTAGAAATGCAACCGGGGCAACTATTAGAATATGTAAGAGATAAAGAGGACGAAAAAAAATTAAAAGAATTATAAATATCACTTTACAAAGGGATAAAGATGTGGTAAGATAAAGACAGTTAAAGGAGATAAGCAAATAAAGAAAAGGAGATATGAGTTATGAAAAAATTAAACGCAGAAGAAATCAAAAAAGAATTATTAAACGAGGAAATGAGCTTCACAGATTTAGATAACTTCATGATGGAATCTGGATACTACAGTGTATTTGATGATGGAGTAACAGCAGACATCAAACAGGAGGGAAATGTAGTGTATACAGCTACAGACTCTAACGAGTGTGAAGTGCAGATTTTCTTCGAGATCACAACAGATAATGGAGAGGACGAAGCAGAAGAAGCTTTCTGTTTAGTCGTTAAAGATGTGCAGGAGTTCTAATATGAGAAAAAAATGGTTGGAAATGCAGGGAAAGACAGTCAACGGATTTAAAATATTAGAAGTCTACAGAGAAAACAAAAGAACGATAGTAAAAGTTGTCTGCCCTGCCTGTGGTAAAATATACACAACACGAGCTGAAACTATAAAAAACGGAAAAGATTGCGGATGCCTAAGAAAACCGCATGAGATAGAACAAGGTAAAAGACTTGCAAAAGAATCAAAGAAACAGTGTATTGATGGGACAAGTATCAGAAGCATTACGATGAAAAAACCTAAAACAAATACTTCTGGAATAAAGGGAGTATATTGGGACAAAAATAGAAATAAATGGGTGGCACAGATAGAATTTAAAGGTAAAACATACTACTTAGGAAGATACGCAAATAAAGAAGATGCAAGAGAAGCAAGAGAGAAAGCCGAAAAAGAAATGTTCGGGAAATTTTTAGAAGAGCATAAAGAGTATGTAAAGGATAATAAAGGAGGTACGCGGATGAATGTAAAAAACCAGTACGGGAAAGAAGTAAATTTTGACGAAGCACTAAAATTAATGGATGTAGATTTAAGAGAAAATGTAGCGTATGAATTGAGCCTTTCGTCTGATCAAGAATTTTTTGACAAGTACGCCGAGGCACATAAGAAAAAATTCGGGACCACTTGGGAACCAGATCGAGAATAAAAAGAGTGTAAACAAAGGCACTTCCTACTATGGTATAATTATATTAGATAATAACCATAGTTGGGAGGTGTCTTTTTTGATTAATAACAAACTAAAGAATTGCTGTAACGATTGCGTCCACTGTGATATTGTGACGGAGACAAAGAGAAGAGCTATCCCCGACAACAAGACAGAAGTTGTCCTAGTAAATATTAAGTGTAGTCATATGTGCGTATGCAGTAAGTACCAGAAAGAGGTGCAGGATGCAAGATAAAAGCCTGTGCTGTGCAGGATGCAAGAATACACTATATGACAGAGGGATTATGTACTGCACTAAGGATAATGGCAAGAGACTGATAAGAGACAGATACTTGACTGTATGTGATGATTACAAGACAGCAAGACCGACAACAAAGGCATATGAGAGATAATAACAGAGAGGATGTGAAAAGATGAATCTAAATAGAATTATGAGAAAACTACAAAAAGCAATAGTATCAAATGGATTTGTAATAAGTTTGGACACAACACAATTCTATTCAGAGGACCAGAAACGAATGATAACAATGTACATCCTGTCTATAAAAGCATATGAGAACACAAGAAAAGGTTGGAGAGATACACGGTACGAGATACTAAGAACCGCTTCACAGGTGGACATAATTAAATGTTTGTCTGACATATGGGCAAGTATAAGAGAAAGGAATGGGCAAATAAATGCGGGATGAACTTACACAGAAGCAAAGAACATTTGCTCATGCATGGATAGAAAACGGTGGGAATGATTATCAAGCGGCAATAGATGCGGGATATTCGCAAGCAACAGCAAAGAATGCAAGAAAGAATATCTTGGAAAAACGTGGAGTAAAGGAATATATTGCTAAACTACAAGCCGACTTAGACAAAGAAAAAGGGTTTGATATTATGAGTCTTGCAGACATACAGCGAAGACGGTCAATGATCGCCACTGGTGCGTTGCAAGATTCTTTTGGATTCACCCCAGACTTTCCAGATCAGCTAAAAGCAATGAACGACTTAGAAAAGGCTTTAACGGTGCAGGCAAAGGAAGAGGAAGAGAAGAAAGCGAGAGAAGAAGCATTAAAGAATAAGACATATCACATGGACCTTGATATAATTCCCGATGTGTTTCATCCGATGATTAGAGATGTACGAAACCATAGGCATACGGAATATGTATTGCCGGGAGGACGTGGTTCTGGTAAATCCTCAACAATCCCAAACATCATTACAGAGTTAATGAGAAACAATCATGACATACATTGTCTTGTTGTAAGAAAAGTATATAACACTGTAAAGGATTCTGTATTTGCTAAAACCAAATGGGCAATAACAAAGCAGGAGTTCTCGGAAAAAGACTATAAATACACAAGCTCGCCTTATGAAATTACAATGAGAGACACAGGACAGAAGATATTCTTTCGTGGTGCTGACGATAAAGAAAAAATAAAGTCGATAGCACCAGATTTTGGATACATAGCGATTGTGTGGTTTGAGGAATTAGACCAGTTCGCAGGACCAGAAGAGATACGAAATATAGAGCAGTCCGCTATTCGTGGTGGAGATTTAGCATGGATATTTAAGAGTTTTAACCCACCGAAGAGTGCTAACAACTGGGCAAATCAATATTTGCAAGAGCCAAAGGAAAACAGGCTCATTACAAGAAGTACATATCTGGACGTGCCGAAAGAGTGGCTAGGACAGCCGTTTATTGACGAGGCGGAACACCTAAAAGAAATTAGACCAGAGGCATACGAGCATGAATACATGGGCATTGCTAACGGTAACGGTGGGGCAGTATTTGAATATGTAGAAGTAAGAGAAATTACAGACAAAGAAATATCACAGATGGACCGCATATATCAAGGCGTTGACTGGGGATGGTATCCAGATAAGTACGCATTTACGAGGACATACTACGATGCGGCAAGGGAAACGATCTATTTAATAGATGAGCATTGCGTAAATAAGCGATCGAATGAGCAGACAGCCGACTGGATAAAGAAAAAAGGCTATAACGATTATGCAATCATTTGTGATAGTGCAGAGCCTAAATCTGTAGAGGACTATAGAAACTTAGGTCTTGTGGCACAGGCAGCAGTTAAAGGCCCAGGGTCAGTTGAATACGGCATGAAATGGCTACAACGTAGGAAGATTGTGATTGACCCACGGAGAACACCATACACATACAAAGAAATTACAACGTATGAGTATGATAGAGACAAAGACGGTAATATAATAAGCGGATACCCCGACAGAGACAATCATGCTATTGATTCGTTGAGATACGCATACAACAGAGTGATTATGAGGAGAGGGGAGAACGCATAAATGGGTATATTTAGCAGAATGAAAGAGATATTAAGTAACCTTTTTAGACAAAAGGCAAGAGACGAATTTAAGATTGATACTGTTACCAGTCCAGAAATGCAGAGAGCTATAGAAAAATGTGCATACATCTATAAGGGCAGTCCGTACTGGTTAGACAAGGACGAGCATATCAAGACTATCAACTTTGCAAAAGCGGTGTGTTCGGAGACAGCACGTCTTGCTACACTTGCAATAGGCATAGAGATAGATGGCAGCGCGAGAGCTAATTGGTTGCAGGAGCAGATAGACAAAGAACTGGAACAGGTACGACATCACGTAGAATATGGCTGTGCATACGGTACAGTTGTATTAAAGCCTAACGGTGCAAGTGTGGACTTGATCACACCAGAAAACTTTATTGTAACAGACGAAAGCAATGGAGAGATTCAAGGCATTGTGTTTGTGCACCGTGAAATTTCCAGTGATGGCAGGACATACTACACAAAACTAGAGTATCATAGGTACATCGAGGACGTGTATCAGATAACAAATCGTTGCTATGCATCTAAGGATGCCAACGACACAGGGAAACCGATTGACATAGACGAGACACCTTGGAGGGGAGAACTGGAAAATGTAGGACTTACAAACCTAAACGGACAACGTCTGTATGCAGTCTTAAGGACACCGCAGGCGAACAACGTTGATTTACATTGCAGTTTAGGACTGCCGATTTTCTACGATGCGATAGAAGAACTTAAAGACTTAGATGTTGCATACAGCAGAAATACAACAGAGATATTCGATAGCCGAAGAATGTTGTTACTAGACTCCGACAAGCTGTTAGAGACTGGTACAAGGGTAAATAATACACAGGATGGATTTGAGAGAAGCAAGAAGCGGTTAAGACTTCCAGAGTACGTCAAGAATGTAAATAGCTCAGACATTAAAGGATTTTATCAAGAGGTAAACCCAAGCCTCAACACAGATACACGATTGACAGGAATCAATGCCCTGTTGTCTCAGATCGGATATAAATGCGGATTTAGCAACGGATACTTTGTATTTAACGAAACGACAGGCATCCAGACAGCAACAGGAGTTGAAGCAGAGCAACAGAGGACGATACAATTTGTTAAGGACGTAAGAGACAAATTACAAGCCTGCATGGATGATTTAATAGCTGCACTTAATATATTTGCTGATCTGTATCAATTAGCACCAAGAGGACCGTATGAAACCGTGTATGACTTTGGAGACATTACATACAACGAAGATGAAGATAGAGCGAGATGGTACAGCTATGTTACTTCCAACAAGATTCCATTCTGGTACTATCTAGTTAAATTTGAGGGATTCAGTGAAGAAGAAGCAAAAGCACTTGAAGAAGAAGCACAACCGAAAGAGCCAGACTTATTCGGTGCAAGCGGAGAGGAGTGAAAGCATGGGAAAGTACAGGATTGAAAAATACCTTGAATACCTTAATGGCGAAGATGTAAAACTGCCCGAACCATTTACAAAACAAGAAAAGCTGTTGCACAACATCTGCAAAAAAGGAGTTACAGGCAGTACAGAAACAGACAAAACATTATCGCAAGATGGCAAGCCTGCGGATGCGGCAGTAGTTGAGATCGGAAGAGCGTCGTGTAGGGAAAGACTAATGGTAAAAGACCCAGAAGAATAGGCAGGTGGGATTATGTTAACACCTACCTATCTCTGGTATGTGCCAGAAAAGGCAGAGAAGCAAGCAGAAGAACTACATAACAAGATAGTATCTGTCATTATAGAGCGAATGATGATAAGGCTAGGACGTGGGGAAGATTACCTTTTTACTCCTATTGACAAGTGGCAGATGGATGTATTGCAGGATGCAGGGTATATCTTGCAAGCGGTGCAGGCAGAGATAGCACAAACGACAAAGATAAGTATTGCAGAGATCGCACGCACTATGAAAGAAGCAGGAATCAAGGCTCTTGAATGGGATGATACAATCTACAAGAAAGCAGGTCTTGAACCAACACCACTCGGGGAAAGTCCTTATCTACAGAGACTGTTGCAAAGGAATTATGAAAAGACTAAGGGAGAGATGTATAACTTTACTGGCACGATGCCGAACGCCTGTCATGATAATTACATTAAGGCAGTGGATAAAGCATATACACAGACTGCAAGCGGTACGACAGGGTACACACAAGCGGTTAAAGAAGCTGTAAACGACATAATAAACAGCGGTGCAGACGTAACCTACCCTAGCGGACACAGAGACAGCATAGAAACAGCAACTACAAGAGCGGTTCGCACTGGTGTAAGTCAGATGGCAGGAGAGATCACGGATGCACGCATGGACGAGATGAACTGGGATATAATTCTCACGTCTGCACATTTAGGAGCAAGAATTGGAGACGGTGGAGACAACTTAACCAATCATTACTGGTGGCAAGGCAAGTTTTACAGCAAAAGCGGTAATGACCCAAGATTCCCACCGTTTAGTGTCTGCGGTATGGGGAATGTGCAGGGAATCCATGGGGCAAACTGCCGACACTCCCACGGTCCGGGGGATGGAATAAACAATCCGTTCGAGGACTACGACAGCGAAGAGAATCGCAAAGAATACGAGAAACGGAAACGACAGAGAGAGCTTGAAAGACGTATTAGAAAGACGAAACGACAGTTAATCGGCATGAAAACTGCTGTGGATAATGCAAAGGACGAAGCCTTAAAGCACGATCTTGACATGGAGTATCAGAAAAAGGCGGCACTATTGCAGAAGCAGAACAAAGCCTACAATGATTACTGCGAAGAGAACAATCTTAAGAAGCAGAACGAACGACTAAACACGGCAGACTGGAACAGGAGTCAAGCATCCTCAGCACGAGGTGCAGCGACACGATACAACAATGCACGAGGTAAATAATGGATACTATAAACAAAATTATGGTAGCCTGTGGGTGGATTATAACAATTGGTAGTGCGATAGGAGTCTTATATACTGCCTATAAGCATTACAAGAAGCCTACGGACGATTTGAAACATCGAATAGATTCTATAGAAACAGATATTAAAGAAATTAAACAAAAGCTAAATAGTGACTACAGTGCTATTAATAATCAACGTGATGATATGAACCTAGTCATGAAAAGCATGTTTAATTTGATTGAGAACAAGATCACAGGAAACAACATTGAGGGTCTAAAAAAAACCAGAGACGATCTGATAAATGCGTTGACAACACACGACAAACAGTGAGGTGTTTGCTTTTGAAAGTATATGATTTTACCGTACCCGAACTAAATATGTTCCGTACGTATTGCAACTTCACAGATGTTGAAAGAACATTGTTCGAGTATCGGGCAAAGAATATACCACTGGATAAATGTGCAGAGCTTATGAACGTAAGTCTGTCTACAGCAAAGAGAATCAGCAGGAGAGTTAATAACAAGATTATTAGAGTATGTTAAGGAGAACAGAATGGTAATTAATGGAAGAATTTTTGAAGAATTAAATATCACAAAAGATGGAGAACTGATTGCATCTATTGCAGACGGAGAACACGGAATCGTACATAAAGATGGCTATAAAGTACAGCTAGTTGTAGATGAAATCGGTATGACGTTTGCAGAAGCATTAGAAGCAATGAAAACAGGTGCAAAGGTTAAGTTACCCACATGGGGTGGGTACTGGTATTGGGATACAGAAAAAGAAACTATTATGATGCAGTGCAGAGACAAGGACAACGGAGAAAAAGGAGACTTATTAGATATTAGGGATACACAGATGGTTGAATACACGATCAGCAATATTTTATCTAATAAATGGAGAATCGCAGAGTAAAAAAAGAGGGTATTGAAAAGGCGAAAATCCATGATACAATATAAATGTAACAAGTAATAAGTTGTTGAATAAATCATTATAAGATTTTTTTAGTTTTAAATGAGAGTGGTTTGTTTCGGAGATACTTTTTCATGTTATAATACTTTAATCCTTTTTTTATTGTTTTGTTATGTATATAGTACGGTGGATTCCTCACGGAGTCCGTGGAAGTATAACTCAGTTGGTCAGAGTAGTCGGCTCATAACCGACCTGTCACAGGTTCGAGTCCTGTTGCTTCCATTTGCTCACTGTTGTGAGCATGAGAAACCATTTTTGAATTTCCTCAATTTTTTGGTTTAAATTTCATTTTTTAACACGACACCTTTTTTCATCAATTGGTGTTCCTCAATCTTATCCTTATTGTTCAAGCACCATGACCCCTATCATGGTGCTAATTTTTTAATTTAATATGATACTTTTATGAGACTTTAACGACCTGTTAGAGTCTCTTTTTTAATGCGATAATTTACACATAAAAGGGAGGTGGAAGAGTGAACGGATATAACTATAATCCTTATGCACCAATGTATCAGCAGGATACAATGCAGTTGCAGGATAGGCTAAATCAGTTACAGCAAATGCAACAGCAGTACAATAAACCAATGCCAGAGACACAAGTTCCAACACAGAATGTTAATTGGATACAAGTTGCAGGCATAGAGGGAGCAAAGAACCAGATCGTACAGCCAGGGGCTACAGCATGGATGATGGATAACAACGCACCTTTCTTTTATGTAAAGAGTGTAGACGGTATGGGCAGTGCAACTTTTAAGGTGTTTAGGTTTGAAGAGATACCACCAGAAGCCACGCAGACAGTCCAAAAACAGAATGCAAACTATGATAATAGATATGTTACAAGAACAGAGTTTGAAGAGCTTCTAGCAAAGCTAGGAGAGCAACCAGAGAAAGGAGAGTTAAGCAATGAGTAATCCTTTAATGAACATGATAGGCGGTATGATGGGAAACAACAATCCTATGCAGATGGTACAGCAGGTAATGGGCATGGTAAGAGGGTCTAACAATCCACAGTCTATGGTTGAGAGCATGGCACAGACAAACCCTGCGATCAAGCAGGCAATGGAAATGTGCAAGGGAAAGAACCCACAAGAAGTGTTTAATAGCCTATGCCAACAGCAGGGCATGAATCCACAGGATATTGTGGACAAAGTGAACAAATAGATATTAAGCGGTGCACAGCTTGGTAAATAAATTTATGGAGGACAACAACAATGAATGAAGCAATGGGACTCACTGCGGCAGATGTAGCGGCAGTGACAAGAAATGACGGATATGATAACGGCTTCGGCAACGGTGGTTGGTGGATTTGGATTATCTTAATTGCTTTCCTTTTCTGTGGTAACGGATGGGGAAGAAATAACGATACCGCAACGACCGCAGGCGAAAATGCTTTCTTATCCGATGAGTTTGTTAAGAGAGATATTTTCAATACAAACCAGAACGTATCTAATACAGCTTGTCAGACACAGAGAGACGTATTAGAAAGCA
>OGIV01001239.1_pt1 | contig 15677 bp, 14 predicted proteins | sample 1571861 | NCBI WGS metagenome assembly OGIV01 (sample SAMEA2582099, study PRJEB24529) | metagenome | biome: Human gut stool | place: China | collected 2011 | reverse complement strand
CCTTCATATCCGATTGCCAGATCCCGACATATAATTTGTGCCATATTCCCTCCTACTGCAAAGCTTCTTTTAATACTTCAAGATTCTTTTCCATCACTGACAGGTAGGTTGTGCCATTCTTCACATCATCCGATGTTGTAGACTGCATAGTATCCAGTGTCAGGATCTTCTGATTTTTCTCTTTGGTGTTCTCAATGATCGTCTTTGCAATTTTCTACTTTATTCGCCAGGAATGAAATTGTATCAAAGCTTGCTTCACTTTCTGCCGAGCATCCGACAAATGCAGCATAATAGCTTAATCCATAATCATCTACCAGATAGCGGAATGGAAAACGATCCGCAAAGATCAGTGTTTTCTGCTTCGCACTGTCGACTGTTTCCTGATATTCTTCGTCCAGCGCAGAAAGCTTTTCTTTGTAAGTTTCTGCATTGGACTGATAGATTTCTTTATTCTCCGAATCCATTTCTTCAAGAGTTTCCGCAATCGCTTCGCAGATCACTTCGGCATTTCTCATAGACGTCCAGACATGCTCGTCATATTCCTTTTCTTCCTCATCTTCAAAGGTGGAGACTTCCTTGCTGTGGTCATGGTCGTGATCGTGCTCTGTTTCCTGCATACCCTCGACCACTTCTTCGGTCTTGACGCTGTCGCCAAGGACATCCAGCAGGTTGATGACCTTCATGTTCTTGTTGGTGGCATTTTTCAGAGCATCGTCCACCCAGCCGTCGGACTCGCCGCCCACATAGAGGAACAGGTCGCAGTCGGAGATTTTGACAATGTCATCGGCAGTGGGCTGATAGCTGTGCAGGTCAACGCCGTTATCAAGCAGCATCGTGACTTCGGCGTTATCGGCTTTGTCACCTAAAACCGCACGCACCCAGTCATATTCGGGGAAAATGGTGGTGACAATGCTCAGTTTGTCGGTTTTGTTGGTATCGTTCTGCTTTTCGCAGCCGGCAAGAGCGCCGCCGAGCATCAAAAGCGCAAGCAGCGCAGTTATTTTTTTCATAGGGTTTGTTACCTCCAGATCATGATAAGAACTTAAAAATGGGCGCAAAAATACAAGGGCAACAGCAACGCCGCAAAAGTCTATCCGAAAACAGATAGACTACACCCTTGTAAAAAGTTCTTATGGCAATACCGCATAATTCTAAGTGCCGATACGGCGAGCGAGGTGCGGCAGCTGCTAAGCCAAAAGCGCAGATAATACTTTGTGTATTATCGAGCATTTTGGCAACGCAGATGCCGTGCCGCAGCCGCCGGAGCGGTGCTTAAGCCGTCAGGCGGGAATTGTGCGGTGTTGCCTTATGTTTAATCTGAAAGTTTGACCTTGAGAGAAACCAGCGTAAAGGTACGGGCAACCTCTGTGCAGGAGGGAATGATCCGGCACAGAATATATAGAATCGCCGCTGCGGCAGCTGCGGGGGAGCCGGCAAGCCCAATGCTTTTGAGCAGGTTTTCGCAGACATTGATCTGATGGCAGATGGCGCAGTCCACGCCGGTACAGTCATGGTCGGATTCCGCTGCGATATAGGCAACAGAGGACAGCATAACAAAGGCCAGCACTACGGCCAGCAAGCCCGTCATAAAACGAAATTTCTTTGTCATGGTCTGTCCTCCTTTCCAATCGTTATTTTCCCTTGCAGTCCGAACAAGTTCCATAGAGGATCGTGTCAGTCGTGTCCAACATAAAATGTTCGCTCTGCGCCAAATGCTTTGCGAGCAAAGCTGCGTTACCATCTGCCATGTGAAAGGTCTTGCCGCATTTGATACAGCTCATGTGCAGCGCACCTTTGCAGCTTTCGGCATCAAGGTATTGATAGTAGACCTCGCGCGTGCCGCTCTTGCTGCTCCGACGCACTTTTTCCTCTGTCTCTAACTGTGCAAGGTTTCGATATACGGCGCTCAGGCTAATTTTTTTATCTGCCAAAGCGTCCTCAATTTGCCGTGCGGACAACAGCTCGTCCGGATGCTGGCTCAAATAGGAAAGCAGAACCTTTCGCTGCCGCGTGCTGTAGCTATGCAAGTCACCGCACCTCCAATTTGCATTTCATTCGCAAATAGTATAATCCAAGAAAGCAAGAAAGTCAATATGCGAGTTGTTCGCAAATTGCAAGTTTTCAATGAACACAGCTGCTCCAACACATCTGGGGATTTCTGACCGCGCTGCTGTAAAAAAGCAACAAGAAATAGGTTTATAACAAACAGGAGGCTATCATTATGAGCGAGTAAAGCAAAAGACCGAAGCTGCAAAGCCCTTTCCGGCTTTTCCCTTCGGTCTTTGTTTTTTGGGGAGGTGCAAGCAGCCCCTTTTTCAGCTCATCTTTTACAGTACGATACGGAAGCGCACGCTGCGGTCGCACTCGCCGCTCAGGCGGTAGGGCTCCTCCACATCGGTACCCCAGCTGTCAATACCGCCGACACCGCGCGCGGCACCCAGCACCGTAATGCTGGTGCGGCCGGTTTCGGGCAGCTCACAGGGGTGCTGCGCGGCCTCGATCTGCTGCGCCGTGTTGGGCAGCGCGCTGAAGGCAAACGCCTCGCCGGTCTGTTCGATCGTCAGGGTCTTGCCGTTGGCCAGCTGCAGGCACACCTGCTGGGTGTCCATGTGCAGGCCGCAATCCTGCGGCACCAGCGCCGGCTCGATGTGCGGGGTCTCCGCATGGAAGCCGAACACACCGCCCTTGCGGCGGTCAGGGTAGGTCTCGCCCGAAAGGCCCGTCCAGCAGGTGCGGACCACGGGGGCGGTCGTCTCAAACTTGACGCCGAAACAAGGCAGCTCGGGGGCGCCGGGCACTGCATGGTAGACGGCCTCGACCTGCAAAGCCCCCTGTGCCTCGACCGTGTAGGTCATCTCGACCTGCGCGCCGGGCACACCGGGCACGCCGAAGCGGTACTGCACCCGCACGCGCTGCTCGGATTTTTCCTGCACGGTAAAGCCCATTCTCTGCACAAAGACATCGGCACCCATCCAGACAGAGGCCCGCTGCGGAAAGCTGCAGCCGCGGTCATTGTCGGTGGAGGCACGCCAGAACGCCGGGCGCGGGGCGCGCCACAGCCATTCGGTCCCGTCCCTGCGCAGCGAGATCGGGCCCTGCTCCGCAATGGAGAACAGCACCTCAAACCCGCTGCCCTTGACGCCGATGTTGCCGTCACCCTCGACCACCGTCAGGGGGTGTGCGGGGCGCTTTTGCCATGCGGCGGCCAGCGCGGCGGCGCTGCGCTCTGCCGCCAGCCTGTTGCGCGCATCGTGCGCGGCGCGGCGCGCAGGGGTGTCGTACCAGTAGCGGACCTCCTGCATGGCAGGCTTTTCGGTTCCGTCCGCATAGACGATGCCGTTGCCGCTGAAGTTGTAATCGGTCGTGCGCTCGTTAAAATCTCCGCCGTAGCCCAGCACGCGGCGGCCCATTGCATCGGTATGCCAGAGCGCCTGATCCATGTAGTCCCAGATAAAACCGCCCTGATACTTTTCGTACCGGTCGATCAGCGCAATGTAGCTTTCCATCCCGCCGAGCGAGTTGCCCATGTCGTGCATATACTCACAGAGGATAAACGGTTTCTGCGGGTCGGCGTCCAGATACTCCCTGATGGAGGCGGGGCTGGCGTACATCCGGCTTTCCATATCGCTGATGTCGTCAAACGCGCGGCACTGGAACACGCCCTCGTAATGCACAAGGCGGCCGGGATCGTTTTCCCGGAAAAACGCCGCCATCGCGCGGATATCCTCTCCGGCATAGCTCTCGTTGCCGCAGGACCAGATCAGCACTGCCGCGTGGTTTTTGTCGCGCTCAAACATGCTGCGCGCGCGATCGACCACGCAGTCCCGCCATTCAGGCAGGCTGCCGGGGACATTCCAGCTCGGCTCCACCACACCCAGCTTCTGCCAACTGCCGTGGCTTTCAAGGTTCGTCTCGTCAATCATATAGATGCCGTTTTTATCGCAGAGGTCATACCACCGGCTCTGGTTAGGGTAGTGGCAGGTACGCACAGCGTTGATGTTGTTGCGCTTAAAGACGGCCATCGCGGCGTGCATATCGCTCTCATCAATGGCGCGGCCCTTCTCGGCATTCCACTCATGGCGGTTGACACCGTTGAAGATGATGCGGCTGCCGTTTAAGCACATAATGCCGTCCTTCATCTCAAAGTGGCGGAAGCCAATGTCGTAGGGCACGACCTCCTGCACGGCACCGTCGGCGTCATACAGGGTCAGCAAGGCATGGTACAGCACCGGCGTCTCATGGCTCCACGGGTGGATGGCGCTCAACTCGATGGTGCTGCCGTCAATGTCCTCATCAAAGAGGGCGAACTCCTCGCCGTCGGTCAGGCGCAGGTGTACCCGCGCGCCGTCCGTCTCGCCGTCCAGCTTGACGATGGGGGTCAGAAGGCCGGTGGTGTTGCCCTCGGCCAACTCCGCCTTGAGCCAGATATCACGGATATGCACCTTGGGCTTGGCGTAGAGATAGACCGAGCGGAACAGACCCGAGAAGCGGAAAAAGTCCTGATCCTCCAGCCAGGAGGCGCTGCTGTGCTTGTACACCTCGACGCACAGGCGGTTGCCGGTCTGCCTGATATACGGTGTCAGGTCAAATTCCGAGGGGGTAAAGCTGTCCTCAGCATAGCCGACGAAGTGGCCGTTGCACCAGACATACAGTGCCTGCTCGGCACCCTGAAAGCTGACGCAGACGCGCTGCCCGCGCAGCCCCTCGTCCAAGTCAAATTCCCGCACATAGCTGCCGACAGGGGTGTCGTCCCAGTCGATCTGCGGCGGGCGCAGATAACTGCGGCCGTCCCACGGGTAGATGGTGTTGGTGTACTGGATCTGGCCGTAGCCCTGCAGCTCGATATGCCCGGGCACGCAGATCGTGCCGAAGGCCGAGAGATCCGCGTCCTCGCGGTAGAAATCCGCCGGGCGGGCGGCGGGGCAGGCGCTGTAGGCAAAGCGCCATCTGCCGTCCAGACTTTGGCGCAGCGAGCTGCCGCCCAGCCGGATCTCCGCCTCGCTGCGGTAGCAAACATGGTCCGAGTGTGCATCCAGCCGGTTCACAGCAAACACGGTCGGGTCAGTCAGCCATTTCAGGTCGGGTGTCATAGTTCAGATACCTCACTTTTCAGTCGTTGTTTTTCCGCCCGGCGCGGCTTGGGGGCCTGCTGCGGGCGGTAAGCATCGGCATTGCGTTAAAGCCATTGTCCCACAACCGGCAGGTATTGTCAAGGCATCTGCAGAGAGATTTACAATATCGTAGGTAAATAATTTTTTGCCGTTTTCGGCAGCCTGTGGGCGCTGTGAATCACAGGCCGGCGGCCATCGCCTGCAGATAGTGCAGATCGGCCGTATCGGCAGTCAGGATCACCTCATCGCGGATGAGCGGCGCGGCGGGGGCGCACGCAGCCAAAAAGGCGCGGATGGCCGTATAGTCCATATCCCCCTCGCCCAGCGGCAGCAGCGTCTTGCTGCCGTCGGCCCCGATGCGGCAGTCCTTGACATGCACGGCGCCAAGCTGATTGCCGATGACCTCCAGCCAGCGGCTCCAGTGGGCAGCCTGATACGCCCTGTCCTGCCCATCCTTTGCACAGAACAGGTTGACAGGGTCAAAAATGACCCTACAGTGGGCTTTGTCAGCGGCGGCGTCCAGCACCTCGCGCAGCAGCTCCGGCGTGCAGAGCGGGTGTACGTCCACCGATTCCACCGCAAACACAGCGTCAAGGCGGGCGGCCTCCTCGGTGATGCGGGCGATGCTGTCAAGCATCAGCGGGCGGCGGGCAGCCTTTTCTTCGTCCGTGCAGGGGCCCCACGCGGTCTCGCTGCCCACCATTTTGGCACCCAGCACCTTAGCATAGCCCAGCGTACGCTTTACGGCGTCCACAGCGGCGCGGCGGGCGTCCGCATCAGGGGCAGACAGGTCCTGATAGCAGCTCAGCACCGAAATTTCCACATCCTGCGCGGCAAACGCCGTGCGAATCTCTGCAAGCTGTTCCTCGGTGATATGGGCAAAATCCGCAATGCCCGCAATGCCGCGGGGCATGGCCAGCTGGGCACCGGTGTAGCCCTTGGCGTGCAGCACAGCGGCCAGCTCGGCGGCGGGCAGTTTGCCGTAATCATGGGCGCGGCATCCGATCCTTGTCATGGTTCAGTCCTCCGTTCCCGCAATGCGGGGCAAAAATACAAAGTTGTGGCCGCTGTCCGGGTGGGCCTTCTGCTCCGGCGTAAAGCGTGCAAAGTGGCTTTCGGGGTCGGCGGCGATCCATGCGTCCAGCTCGGGGCTGTGTGCGCCCGGCTGGTGCCTGATGTTCACATTGGTGCGCGGCTCCTCAAGGTAGGAGAAAAGCACCCCCTCCTGCACACAGATGAGATGCCAGCGGTCCCCCTCGACCAACCCCTCGGTCACAATGCGCAGGTGATGCTCCATATAGCTGCACCAGCTGTCGGGCGGCAGCAGCGCAATGCGGCCGCGGCGGCGCTGGGGGCAGCGGCCCTGCTGCCAGTCGGCGGCGGTGGTGGGTACATCATGGTAAAAATACGGCTGCATGGCGGCCCACGGGCGGGGTGCTGCCTCGCCCAGAGCGGGCGGCCACGGCAGCAGCGCCGCGTCCAGCGCGGGGCAAAGCCCCTGCGGCGTGAACGGGCGGTTCAGCCCCTCAGCATAAAAAAACAGGTGGTTTTCATACCGGAAAAGGCTTGCGGTCAGAATCCGCCCCTCCGCCTGTGCTTTTTGCAGCGCGGCGGAAAAGCCGGCAAAAACAGTATCCTCGGCTTCCCCGCCCAAAACGGCATGAAAGGAGCCGCGGCAGACGGCGGCATCGGCCAGCGATGCAGGCAGCGTGCAGGGCATAACATTCCTCTCCTTTATCTTGTGATTATTCTTTATTGTACAATGCCGGGGCAGCAAAAGATATGCGGCATAGTGCAGTATCCTTTGTGATAATTGCACTTTACATACCCCGGCTTCTGTGCTATGCTGAAGAAAGAATATAGGGCAATACCGCATAATTCTAAGTGCCGATACGGCGAGCGAGGTGCGGCAGATGCTAAGCCAAAAGCGCAGATAATACTTTGTGTATTATCGAGCATTTTGGCAACGCAGATGCCGTGCCGCAGCCGCCGGAGCGGTGCTTAAGCCGTAAGGCGGGAATTGTGCGGTGTTGCCATAGACAAAAAAGGAGCAGGAGCGATGGACTACAGTATCTTACGCTGCGGCGCTGTGGCAGACGGTGTGACCAACTGCGCGGCAGCCATCCAACAGGCGGTCGATGCGGCCGCAGCGGCGGGCGGCGGGCGCGTTATCGTGCCGGCCGGGCGCTTTTTGAGCGGCTCCGTGCTGCTGAAGGACAATGTGGAGCTGCATCTGGAGAGCGGCGCGGTGCTTATCAGCAGCCTGAATCCCGCAGATATCACCCCGTTCCCGCAGGGCGGGGACGGCACCGACCCTGATGACACCGCCGACGGCTGGGAGGGCGGCTTCTTTTTGGGGGCCAGCCACGCCAAAAATGTGACCATCAGCGGCATGGGCACGATCTACGGTCAGGGCGACAAGGTGTTTTTGGACAAAGATGTGGACAACGGCTTCCACGAGTGCCCGAAATTCTGCGAGGCGTTCCGCCCGCGCATGATGCTGTTTGAGGCAGTCGAAAACTTTACCGTGCGCGATGTGACCCTGCAGGACGCGGCGTTCTGGACGCTGCACATGGCGGGCTGCCGACATGTGCGCATCCAGAACATCATGATTTTGAACGATGACCGCGGCGCGAACAATGACGGCATCGACCCCGATTGCTGTCAGGATGTCGTCATCTCCAACTGCATCGTGCGCACCGGCGATGACGCCATCGTGGTCAAATCCACCGGGCCGATGTCCCGCCGCTACGGTGCGAGCGAAAATGTGGCCATCACGGGCTGCATCTTACATTCCCGCGATTCTGCGCTGAAAATCGGAACCGAAACCCACGGTGTGATCCGCAATGTGACGCTGAGCGACTGCGTCATTGACGACTGCTCCCGCGCGGTGGGCGTCTGGGTGCGGGACGGCGGCACGGTGGAGGACATCCATGTCCACCATCTGACCGGCTGCACCCGCCGCTACGCCGACTCCTACCAGCTGCCCGGTGCGCCGGGCTGGTGGGGCAAGGGCGAGCCGGTGTTTGTCAGCGCCACACCGCGCAAGGGCAAGACCGGCCCGGCAGGTGTGATCCGCCGCGTCAGCTTTGACCATTTGTACCTGACAAGTGAAAGCTGCGCCTTTGCGGCCGGTGAGCCGGACAGCGAAATTCAGGACCTGCGCATCAGCGAGATGCACCTGACGCTGCAGCACCGCGGCACCCAGCCCGGCGGCTTGTTTGACGAGCAGCCCTCGGCCCGGCACATCTACCCGCACGCCATCCCGGCGCTGTACGCCCGCTGCGTGGACGGCCTGACCGTCAAGGACAGCACGGTGCGCTTTGTCGGTGAGAACGAGGCGTGGGACGGCAGCGTAGCCGAACTGGAGCATTGCCGCCGCGCAAAGCTGGAGCTAGAAAAGCTTGTATAACAAAAGGAGTGTATATCAAATGGAGCATATGGCATGGAAGGGCCGCATCAAGCCCGGCTGCAAGGCAGAATATCAGCGCCGCCACGCGGAAATCTGGCCCGAGATGGTCAAGGTGCTGAAGGATGCAGGCATCTGCAATTACAGCATTTTCTACTGCAACGATGAGCTGTTCGGCTATTACGAGTGCGAAAAGGGCGTTGCCTACGCCGAAAAGGTGCAGGCCGAAAGCCCGGTCGTTGACCGCTGGAACGACTACATGAAGGACATTCTGGAGCTGGAGATGGACCCCGTCACCGGTGCCCAGCCCAAGCTGGAGCAGGTGTTCCGGCTGGATTAAAATAAATGCACAACGCCCCCGCTGACCCATGCAGCGGGGGCGTTTTTTGTGTGCCGGGACGCTTTACTCTGTATAATACTGTGCCTGTGCGTTCCAGAGGGCGCAGTATTTGCCGCCGCTGTCGGCAAGCAGCGCGGCATGGCTGCCCTGCTGGATGACCGCACCCTTGTCAAACACGGCGATCTCATCGCAGAACTTGCAGGAGGACAGCCGGTGAGAGATGAAAATTGCCGTCCTGTCCCCTGCGATCTCATCAAACTTGCTGTAGATCTCCGCCTCGGCAATGGGGTCGAGCGCTGCCGTCGGCTCGTCAAGGATAAGGAAGGGCGCGTCCTTGTAGAGCGCCCGGGCAATGGCGATCTTCTGCGCCTCGCCGCCGGAAAGCTCCACGCCGTCCTCCGTCAGCTCCCTGTAAAGCATGGTGTCCAGCCCCTTTTCCATCGCGGCCAGCCGCTCGCCAAAGCCTGCGTCCGCCAAGGCCCTTTCTGCCCGCGCGCGGTCGTAGGCAGCACCACCCGCCACATTAGCGCCTAGGGGCTGGTCAAGCAGCTGAAAATCCTGAAACACCACGGCGAATATCCCCATGTAGTCGTCATAGCGATACTTGCGTATGTCGATGCCGTTGAGCAAAATCTGCCCCTCCCGCGGGTCGTACAGGCGGCACAGCAGCTTGATGAAGGTGGTCTTGCCGCTGCCGTTTTCGCCCACAATGGCAAGGCGCTTACCGACCTTGAACCTCATATTCACATGGCGCAGCGCCCAGATATCCGAGCCGGGATAACGGAAGGACACATCCCGGAACTCCACATCATACTGACGATCCGACCGCTTTTCGGTGGTGAGACTGCCCTGATACATGGAATTGGGAATGTCCAGAAATGTATAGATGGTCTTGAGAAATTCAGCATTGGCCCGCATATGACTGACGGTGCTCAGCAGCAGGGCGGCGTTGCCGGAAAATGTGGTCACAGCGCTGACATACTGGGTCACGCTGCCGATGCCGAAGGCACCGCCCAGCGCCTTCAGGCATACGAACAGATACACAACGCCGGAGAGAACAGCGGATAGTGAGGCGGCCAGCGCCTTGCTCAGTCCCACCGTGGTATGGGATGCCTTTGCCACGGGAGAGCCAAATCCGAAGATATTTACCGTGCGGACATAATGCTCCGCCAGTTCGCTCTGGCGGTACATCCTGCGATCCATATCCTCTTCCTTTTTTCCCGGCTGCATGAAAGCGAAGTGGCCGAACACCCGATTGCCGAAGCGTACCTCCTCCGCAAGCGTATTCCAGATGTAATTGGCTCTGCCGACCAACACCGGGCCAAGGCAGGTAAAGGCGGCGATCAGCAAAAGGACACCCACAAGGAAAAGCGGGTGATTGAGAACGGTCAGTTTTCCCGCCGTGGCCGGGACTTGCCGGGTGAACAAGCTCACTGTCAGGGCGGCTGCCCCTAAAATGCCGGTAACGCCTTGGACTGCCTGCGTATAGTACAGCTTGAGGTGGGTAAAGCCCCAACCGGACCAGTTGGCATTCTGCCGGATCTGCGAGAACAGATCCCGTGTTTCCTGCCTGTCACAGTCGGCATAATCCATCCGCAGAAATTTCTCGGTATACAAAGCGTCATTCTGTCTGTCAAGCAGCTCGCTCCGGACATTTTTCCACCGCTCCAGCACGGCCTTGAGCAGCTCTGCCGCAGCACTGACGGCCACGATCCATAAGACCCATCTGCCCAGAATCTCCGGTCTGCGAAGGCCGGATAGTTCATCAATAAGCCGGGCAGACAGCCAGATGACTGCGTAGGGGGCCGCCGCCTTCACTGCGGCGCAGAGGATAAACGGCGCAAAGCAGCCAGGTGCGGCCCGGCGCATATCCCGTGCCGCCCGCCGGTGGATAGCAAAGGTCTCCCGCAGGCCCATGCCCTCAGCCTTCTTCTTCATCCTGTGCGCCTCCTTCCTGATAATAGCGGCTCTGTACGGCAAAAAGCTGCGCGTAAGCGCCGCCCTTGGCCAGCAGCTCCTGATGCGTCCCCTCCTCGGCGATGCCGCCGTCCGCTATAAAGAGGATGCGGTCACAGAAGCGGGTGGACGCCAGCCGGTGGGAGATGAACACCGAGGTTTTCCCCGCCGTCATATCGCTGTACTTTTGGTATATATCGTTTTCCGCAATGGGGTCCAGCGCCGCCGTAGGCTCGTCCAGAATCAGGATAGGCCCGTCCTTATAAAGCGCTCTTGCCAGCATCAGCCGCTGGGTCTGCCCACCGGAAAGCTGCACCCCGTCCAGATACACATCCCGCCCAAAGTGGGTGTTTATCCCCAGCGGGAATTGCGCAATGGCCTCCGTCAGGCCGGCCTGCGCAAGGCAGCGCTCCACCTTTTCCCGGTCGATGTTCTCTGCGGTCTGGGCAACACATTCCGCAATCGTGGTATCCAAAATGGAAAACCCCTGAAACACGGCGGAAAACAGGCGGTAATACGCGCTGCGGTCAAACATCCGAATGTCCTGCCCGTTCAGCAGCACGCGCCCCTCGGTGGGGTCGTAAAAGCCGCACAGCAGCATGACCATGGTGGTCTTGCCCGCGCCGTTCAGCCCCACCACCGCCAGACTTTCGCCGGGGCGGATGGTCAGATCCATCTGCTTTATAATGTCCTTCTCCGTACCCGGATAGCGGAAGGACACATTCTCCAGCCGCAGCTCGTACCCATCGGCTATGGGCGGCTGCGCGCCGCCCGCAAACTGAAACGGCTCCGGAATGTTCAGATATTCCTGTATTTTGGACAGGTCGATGCTCTCCTTGTGCAGCTGGTTGCACTGGGTCAGGATGCCGGTCACCCACGCTGCCGCGCCGCTGACGGCGGTAAAGTAGAGCAAAAAGGTCGATGCGGGCCAGCCGTGTACCAGCGTTTGGCGGATCAGGTACGCATACGCGATGCCGTTGCGCATTAGGGTCAGCACAACATCGGCGGCATTGGCCCATAGGCAGGGTTTTTCCCTGGTACAGTCCGCCTTTTTCTGGGTCGAGGGCCCGCAGGGATTTTTCCCGCAGCTCCCGCAGCCATGGGGCTAAGCCAAAGACGCGGATCTCCTTGGCAAGCTGCACCTGCCGGGGCTTATCCAAAAAATAGTACAGCTCCTTGTCATACTGTTCCCGTTCACCCCGGTGGCGGTACTCCCACTCGCTGATGTAGTGGGAAACGAAGAAGTCCGCTGCAGCGGTCAGTACCACCAGCAGGATCAAAAAGCGGCTCAGGCGGCAGAGCAGCAGCAGATATACGGCAAAGCCGCCGAGGTTTGCCAGCAGCTCGGTCAGCGTTCGCCAAATATGCTCTGCCGCATCGTCGTTGCCGCTGGCGGCCCGCTGCGCCTGCTCCTCCAGCTTGAGAATTTTGGAGTCGTGGACATTTGGATAGGAGGTCTCGCTGCTTTTCCGGGACATCATGCGGATGATGGCACAGCGCACATCAATCTCGCCGGGCATACGGACGGCCTCGCAGTACGCCGCCGCCCCCTGCAAAAGGAACAGCACCGCCGTAAAGAACCCGATGGTCTGCAGCAGCTCCCGCACGGGCGCGCCCTGCTCCACCTTTACCAGAATTTCCGGCGCGATATACAACTGCGCCAGATTCAGCGCCACCTGAACGGCCGCAAGCACAACGCAAAGCAGCAGCACCTGTCTGCGCTTTTCCCATGCGGTGCGCACCATAAAGCAGACATTCTGCCGGATGCCGTACTTCGGTTTCTCTGTGTGTTTCATGTCGTTTCACCTCACAAGTCTAGCATAGCAGAAAAAATCGTCCCCGGTTGATTCCGGGGACGAATCGCTTTTTCCGGGGGATGAATTGCAGCTTTCACGCCTGCGGAAGCAGTATTTCGGTGGTGAAGGCGCCGTCCTCGCTGTTGCGGCTGATGTAGCCGTCCAGCCGCTCCACAATGGCATCGATGCGGACAAGACCAAAGCCATGCCCCTCGCCCTTGGTGCTGCGGAACAGCCTGCCCTCCTTCTGCATTTTCTTCCCGGCGGTAAAATTCGTGAAGGAGATGTAGAGCTGGGTGTTTTTCATAGCCATATAGACCCGGATCAGGCGCTCGTCCTCCGGCAGCTGCATACTGGCCTCGATAGCATTGTCAAAGAGATTGCCGAGGATGCAGCAGAGGTCGATCTCCGAGGAGCGCAGCCGGACGGGAATGTGCGCATCGGCCACGACCTGTATCCCCTTCGCCTTCGCCAGCGAAATTTTGGAATTGAGGATGGCATCGGTCATGGGGTTGCCTGTCTTGATGACCGTGTCCACGGTTTGCAGGTCGGTGTCCAGCAGGTCAAGGTAGTTTTGGATGGCCTCCCAATCCCCTGCGGCGGCGTAGGCCTTCATCGTCTGGATATGGTTGCGGTAATCGTGCCGCCAGCCGCGGATCTGGCGGTACATATTGTCTACCTCCCGGTAATGGGTCTCGATCAGCTCCTGCTGGTAGGAGGCGATCTGCTTTTCAATTTTTTTGGAAAACAAGCCCATACCCGTCACCCCATGTTGATAATCGCGCGGTTGATGCCCTCATACGCGCCCCGCGGCAGGGGCAGGGCCGTTCCGTCGCTGAGGCGTATCTCCGTTCTGGTGACCCGGCTGATCTGGGTCAGATTCACAAGCGCGGAGCGCCCCACGCGGTAAAAACGCTCGTCCAGCTGCTTTTCCAGCTCGCCCAGCGGCATTTTTACCGTAACCTCCGTCAGCGCATGCACCGTCACATAGTTGCCGCATACATCCGCATAGCGGATCTGATAAATGGGCACACGCACCATTTCGCCGCCTGCCTCCAGCTTCAGCACCATCTCATTCTTTGCCAGCTTTTCTGCGGCGCGCCCCAGCACCGACCAGAGCTTTTCCTCCCGCACGGGCTTCATCAGATAGTGGAGCGCCGCCACCTCGTAGCCCTCGGAAATATAATCCGAGTAGCCGGTGATAAAGATGATCTGCATCGTATCGTTATCTTTTCGCAGTTCCTTCGCCATCGTAACGCCGTCCATCGCGCCCATCTCGATGTCCAGAAGCAGAATATCATAGTCGCCCTCTTCGGCATAGCGGAACAGAAAGCTCTCAGCGGAGGGGAAGTCATCAAGCTGCACCGCATGACCGGCGCGGGCAGCCCAGCCGCGCACCATAGACAAAACATAGCTTCTATCCGCAGCCGAGTCATCACAGACCGCGATTTTGTATTTCACGCCTACCCCACCGCCTATCCGGTAAAATTCTGACAATCATTATAGCATAAAAAGACAAGATGTTCCATCCACTCGCCCGCGCTGCGGTTTTTTCCGCAAAAAGCGCCCGGGCGGCTGAAAGCCTCAGCCGTCCGGGCGCTCTGTTTTAAATGCGGAATAGGGTAGCCGGCGCAGGGCGCCTGTTGGACGCCTGCCTTTATTTCACCAGATATGCGGCAAAGCGCTTTCGCAGCTCGTCCTCGCTTACGGCGTTGGATTCCACCGTCAAATCACGACCCAGATTCAGGGCAAATATCCCCATGATGGACTTGGCGTCCACACAATAGCGCCCGCTGCGCAGATCCACATCTCCCGGGATCTGCGCGGCAGCAGCGTTAAATTCCTTGACCTCAGTCAATGTGTTCAGGCGGATTGCGATCTGCGCCATGGCTCGATTTCTCCTTTTGTTCTCAGAATTTCACGGCAAAAACGGCAATATCCGCCGTGTCGGCTTCCGTGCCGCCGCGTGCATACACGCCCAGCCGCGCGCCGGTCCATGTGGCGCGGGTAATCGGCTGCGCTGCGCCCAGTGGGGTATTCTCGCCGCCCGCGGCAACCCCATACTGCACCTGTCTGGCATCGGTCACTTTTATTGTAACCGCAATTTCAGTCGTGTCAAGTTTTTTCTCAGCAAGTATGACCTCCTCCGCCTCACTCAGTGCGCCGGAGACGGGCACGACCTGCCCGCGTTGCACGCTTTCCTTCACATCGCCGCGCAGCACGCGCAGAAGGCAGCCATTTTCGCTGCGGCACAGCTCTATCGCAGAGTAGGTATGCCCCTCGATCACCACGCCCGTTTTAGCACCGGCTCCCGCGTTTGTCAGGCTCAGCTTGACCTCAGCCGTAAAGTCCGCGGCGGGCAGCATCTGGCTGAGCATATTCGGCATGCGCCAGATCGTGGCCGCGCTGCCACACACAAGGTGCAGGCCGTCCGCCCCCCTGCGCAGCCACTTTTCCGGCTGCGGGTTGGCCTGCCACTGCCACTGCAGACCCGGCACCCCACCGGGGAAGGTATCGCTGACCGGCAGCCCGCCGACGGCCTCGCCCTGCGGGCAGCGCCATGCGTCCACCGGCTCGCCGATGCCATCACCGTTCTGCTCAAGTCCGATAAAGGGCCAGCCGTTGTGCCAGCACATCGGCTGCAGGTGAACGACACGCCCCAGCTCAAACCGGTCCTGAAAATGCAGGAACCAGTCGTTGCCCTGCGGATCATCGACCCACGCGCCCTGATGGGGGCCGTTGGTTTTGGCATTGCCCTGATGCATAACTATGCGGTCCTCATACGGGCCAAGGACGTTGCGGCTGCGGAGCACGGTCTGCCAGCCGTATTCCACGCCGCCCGCCGGGATAAAGATATAGTACCAGCCGTCCCGCTTGTACATCTTGGGGCCCTCAGCGGTGGGCTGGGTCAGCGTGCCGTCAAAGACGATGGGGCCGTCCTCCACCACGGCAAGCGTCTCGGGGTCAAGGCGGGACAGCTGAATTTTATGCTTGATGCCGCAGCGGCTGTTGGCAAAGGCGTGCGCCATATAAACGCTGCCGTCATCGTCCCAGAGCGGGCAGGG
>OGIV01001221.1_pt1 | contig 15876 bp, 11 predicted proteins | sample 1571861 | NCBI WGS metagenome assembly OGIV01 (sample SAMEA2582099, study PRJEB24529) | metagenome | biome: Human gut stool | place: China | collected 2011 | reverse complement strand
AAAGTTCCCACATCGAACACTCGTATTTGGTATTTCCCCGGCGATTCTTTATAACGGAGTATAAATTCAAGGAAAAATAGAACATTATGCCAAGCATTAAATTCGATACAATAGTCGAGACAGCCAAGGTCGTTTCCGGTTTTCGGGACATTCAGAACGCAGTTCACCAGACTGCAGAGAGGGTCGAGAAGGACGGAAAGTCTATTGACGATGTAATCTCGAATATACAGAACAGCATGAACATAGCCATTGGCGGTTGGAGCATTGGCAAGTTCGTCAATCAGATGATGCAGGTCCGCGGACAGTTCCAGCAGACAGAAATGGCATTCAAGACGATGTTGCAGTCTGAGGAGAAAGCTGATGCTCTCATGAAGCAGTTGATCCGCACAGCAGCCGTCACACCTTTCGGGGTTGAAGACGTTACAGAGGGAGCCAAGCAGCTCCTTGCGTTCAACGTAGCAGCCGAGGATGTCAACAAGACGCTTATCGGATTGGGAGACGTGGCGGCAGGTATGGGTCTGAACCTTAAAGACCTCGTGATGCTTTACGGAACAACCATCGCCAAGGGTAAGATGGACACGATGGATTTGTATCAGTTCCTCAACCGAGGTATTCCTATCGCAGATGAGATAGCCAAGGTTATGGGTCTTGACGTTACCAACGCCATCAAGGAGGTACAGAAGCAAATCAAGGCAGGCAAGGTAACCAGCGATGTCTTCATCCAGGCAATGCAGAGTATGACTGCTGAGGGTAGTAAGTTCGGTGGCTTGATGGAAGCTCAGTCCAAGACTATTACCGGTCAGATTAGCAACATTAAGGATGCCATTGAGCAGATGTTCAACGAGCTGGGTAAATCCCAGGAGGGTGTCATCAATACCGGATTGGGAGTCGTTTCCACCCTCGTTGAGAATTGGGAGACGGTAGGCAAGGCTGTTATGGTCGCTGTTACAGCATACGGAGCCTACAAGGCTGTCGTGATAACTCTTGCTGCTATAGAAAAGGCTCGCATTGCGCTTAATACAGCAGTTAGGTTCATTGAGCTTGCTAAAGCAGTAAGCAATGCAACACAAGCAATGAGAGTGTTCAATTTAGCTTGCAAGACAAATATTTTAGGGTTTGTCGTAGGAACAGTATTATCCGCCATTGTCGCATTCAAGCTGTTTGGCAATAGCGCTGAAGATGCAGCAACCAAGACCTCCAAGTTTACCGAGAGTGCAAATGAAGCATCAAGCAAGGTCGAGTCGCTAGTCTCCATTCTGAAGACTGCAAAGGAAGGCTCCAAGGTTTACAAGGACACCATCAAGGAGCTGTCAAACATCTATAACAACTACGGGATTGCTATTGACAAGATCAAGGAAGACGAGAGCAACCTTGTGGATGTTAAGCAGCAGGAGATAGACAAGTCCAAGGAACTCGTCGAGCAAATCAAGCTGGAGGCTACAGAGCGCAACAGAGCCAATGCAATCTCCAAGGCTAATGAAGACTACAACAACCGTGTTGATAGTGCTCAGCAAGCCCTTTTGGGTAAGTTGAAGGATTATGGAACCTCTAGCAGCGGTATAGCCGTCGGCATACAGAACATCGTATCTGACTCGGTTATCAAGCAGCTTGACGACTTAGCACAGAAGATGGCTGGCTTGAATGAGCATTCCAAGGAATACCAATCCTATATGCGTCAATACAACCAAGTAATAGGGACGATGGTAGATAAGACGGTAGGACTTGCTAAATCTTTTGGGATTACGGACAGCAAAACAAAAGATGCGAGAGAAGCATTAGCAGGCTATCTGTATGAGTTACGTACTGCCAAGAAGATACATGCCGAGGAAATCGACAATGTTAACAGGGCGGCAGATGCTACCGAGGATTTCGGAAACAAGGCCACATCTACCAAGAACAGAATAAATGCTTTGCAGAAGCAGCTCCAGGGTGCCGGCGAGGATGTACACGTTCTCTACAACCGTGTCAAGGAGTTCATGCAGAACTATGGTGTTAATGACGTAAAGTTCAGAATACAATTCGATGCCGAGATTCCTTCATGGATGAATAACATGGATGTTAAGGAGTTGGGCAAAATGGGAAGATGGTTCTCTGCGTTGGCACGCGATTTAGGAAACAACAACAAGTCAGGAGCCAAAGTCAACGGAAAGTGGATGTCAACCAAAGATATCGCACAGCGAGGATGGGATTATACCAATGCGGCGAACACCAAGCAGACCAAGGCAGATGACGATGCTAAGAAGAAGCGGCGTGAGAAGGAAGAGGCAGAAACCAATGCCAAGAAAAACGCTTCCAAAGCCAAGAAAGCCGCTTCCGATGCCAAGAAGCAGGCAGAAGACCGGAAGAAGGCCCAGGAGGAACTGAATGAGGACTTGAAGCAACTGCAGCAGGAAAATATCGACACCGATATATCTCAGATGCAGGAAGGCACGGAGAAGAAGCTTGCTGAAATCAAGAACGACTATGCCAAGCGCAAAGCCGAGATTGACAAGCAGGAAGCAGAGTTCAAGAAGAAAAACAAGGAAGCTGGCAAGAAAGCAACCCTTACCTCCGCTCAGTCTGATGCTCTCTCCAAGGCTAGAGAGCTCGCTACCCAAGAGTATAACAAGAAGCTTGATGAGGTCAACAGGGAAGCCCTCACCTCTATGCGCGACTACTTGAAGGAGTATGGTTCTCTCTATCAGCAGAAGCAAGCCATTGCCGAGGAGTACGAAGAGAAGATTGTCAAGGCTCAGACGAAAGGCGAAAAGCTCTCTCTTCAGCAGCAGAGAAAGAAGGACCTCCAAACCATCGAGATAAATGCCATCAGACAGAACATCGATTGGGGAAGCGTCTTCGGAGACTTCGGTGCTATGTTCAAGGACCAACTTGAACCTACCATTGAGAAGCTGCAAGAGCTCTCAAAGAGCACAACAGATGTTAATGAGCAGAAGACTATACAGGAACTTATCTCCAAGTTACAAGGCTCTGCCACCATCTGGAATAGTGACATCTTTAAGAAGGTTTCGGACGACATCAACTCCTATCAGTCAGCCATGCAGGGCTATATTGATGCACAGGAGCGAGAGATTGAAGCCACGAAAGCCGTTACCAAGGCGCAGGAAGACCTCGCTAAGGCTAAGAAGAGCGGTGACAAGACAAGTATCAGCAAGGCTGAAGGCAACCTCTCTAGAGCGCAGAACGTACTCGCTACCGCATCTAACAACGTTTTGGAGTTCGGTTCATCAGTTCAGAAGGCATCATCAGACTTGCAGACATCAGCACAGAAGGCAGTTTCTCAGTTCCAGCAGCTAGAAAATGGTTTGCAGGGTCTTACATCGGGGTCGCTCAAAGGCATAGGAAACTCTATCCTAGGGCTTGACAAGCTTTTCGGTGGTAATATGCAGAAGGACGTTGCCAACACGCTTGCAAAGGGCATCCAAGGGTTGCTCGGTAAAGATAGTGACGCAGCCAAATCTCTGACGAAAGCTTTAGGGGATAGCGGTATGGCAGGTGAAATAATCTCCGCAATACTCGGCATCCTCGATATTCTGAAAGATGGCTTCGGAACACTCATAAGCAACCTCATGGAGACGGTCTTTGGCGCAGTAACGGGCATCCTTGATGATGCTTTGTCGGGTGACATCGTTATGAAGCCATTGAAGAGTATCGGGAACAACGTTTCTCATATCCTCAACACGCTTTCATTCGGTGGCTTCAATAGTCTGTTCGGTGGAGATGGAAATGCAAAGAAAGTCAATGACACCATCGAAAGACTGACAGACAGAAATACCCTCTTGCAGCAATCCATCGAGGATTTGACTGATGCAATGGAAAACTCCTTTGGCTCCAAGGCAACCTCCTACTACGAGCAAGCCTACAAGAATCAGCAGGAGACCAATCAGAACTACCTCGACATCGCAAAGGCACAGGCAAGCTATTATGGTTCGCACCACTCATGGAACGCTTATTGGGGCGGCTTCGGTAGTGACGAGATGGATTGGATCAAGAAGAACATCAAATCAGATTTCAATGGCGACCTTTTCTCCCTCAGCCCAGAGGAAATGAAGCTCCTCCGTGGCAACGTTGCCATTTGGGAGCATATCGAGAACACAGGAAAGGGTAACTATGGTGGGCGTCTGACGGAGAAGTTGAATGACTACATAGACCAAGCAGGCAAGCTGGAAGAGTTGTCAGAGCAGTTCAAGGAGAACCTTACTCAGATTTCCTTCAGTGGAATGAGAGATAGCTTTTTGACGGACCTTATGGACATGAAGAAGGATGGTAGCGACTTTGCTAGCGAAATGGCAGATGATTTCGCAGAAAAGATGCAGAAGTCCCTTCTCTCTTTCAGTATGGAAGACCTTATCAATGGAGACTTGAAGAAACTCTACGATGATTTGGCAAAGGCTATGAAGGATAAAAACGGAAAGCTAACCAAAGAAGATGTAGATGCTTTCTATAAGCGTTACGATGATATTGTTCAGGAAGGCTTGAAGAGACGTGACGAGTGGGCAAAGGTGACAGGCTACACTGGTTCCTCATCCTCATCACAGACCGCAACAAGCGGAGGATGGGCATCTATGGGGCAAGATACCGCAGACGAGCTGAATGGTCGCTTCACGGCTCTACAGATTGCAGGAGAGTCTATCGCTCAGAACATGACTACCACCATATCACAGATGGAGAGCATCGTTACACTCGGTATCTCAACCAATGGTGCAGTATTGGAGATTAGAAACATGATGATTATGACAAACAGCTACCTCGAAGACATCGTGAAGTATTCAAAGCTCACATACAATGACTTCGGAGCCAAGCTGGATGACATGAACAGAAGATTAAAGGATATTTGACCTCTATAGGCTTTTCGCTTGTCAGCCCTTACAACTATACCCAACAATAGCAAAAGCGGCTCACAGCGAAGCCTATGAGGTTATTTAATGATTAAATAGTTATGACTAACGGACAACTTTATATCAATGGCAAGGATGCCTACCTTACGTGGGGCATCTTCTTAGATGAAACCGCCCTCAGTACGCTCATGACCCCTGCACCAAACAAGGAGTTCATCAGCAACAAGTATCGCTCAAAGGACGGCAAGTCGGTTATCAAGCACAATCCTAGATTGGATGAGAGGGAGATAACGCTGCCGTTCAATATGACCGCCAAGGACTCAGATACGTTCATGACGAACTATGCTAGGTTCTGCGAGGAGGTTCTTGCCAAGGGGGAGTTGGTTATCCGTACCCGATTCCAGCCTAATGTGTGGTATCGGTGTATCTATCTCTCCTGCACTCAGTTTAGTCAGTTTATTCGGGAAATGGCAAAGTTTAGCCTAAAGCTCAACGAGCCAGACCCTAGTGACAGAGGTGAAACAAGTAAATATACAAGCTAATGATTCAGATTAAGAGAAATAACAAGGTATTCTTCACATTAGAGGACTTCGGCGAGGGTTCTAAGCTGTCATATCAGCTTATGGACCACCACTACATCATCTTGAAGTTCACTACGGCTACTCCTATCTATTTCGAGATTGGGGACTCCGTGGAGATTCCTGACTTCGGCTACTTTGAGCTTACATCATCATACTTCCCTAAGCACAATGATAGTGATGGCTACGACTACGAAATGCAGATGGATGCCTACTATATGTCTTGGAAGAATAAGCTTTGCAAGTATCGCCCTCAGCACGGAGCCAACGAGACCTCCTTCAACCTCACCACAACGGTAGGCGTACACATGAACGTCATACTTGGCAACCTAAAGGCGCTAGGTCTTACGTACAATGGCAAGGAGTTCTCTGTTGACTACACTACGTACAACAACAAGGCTTTCGATGTTCAGAAGAGATTTTTGATCGAGTACGGCTCTATCAGTATTCTTGATGCTCTCAACGCCATCTGTTCCGAAGATGCGCTCAACTGCGAGTGGTGGATAGATGGCTCTATTATATACCTTGGATATTGCGAAATGGAAGGGCAGACAACATTCGAACAGGATGTTAATGTTCTGTCTATGTCCTATTCGGAATCTAAGTCAACTTATATTACGAGACTGTACGCATTCGGCTCAGACAGAAATATTCCGAAGGGATATTTCACTGGTGCCGATGCGGACGTCACCACCGATGGTGTTGCTACTGATTACCTCATGCTTCCAAACAAGGAAGTGGATAGTGATGGTTTCTACGCAAAGGATGGCTACCTGGAGAACGTGAATGTCGTAAAGAACGATAAGCAGGCTATCGAAGGTGTCGTGATGTTCGAGGACGAATACCCGAAGGTTGAATGCAGGGTGAGCAGAATCAAGACCTACGATAGCACTGTTGATAACGATGATGGAACTAAGACTACACAGACGTTTTGGCAGATTGGTTCAACGGACTCCTTCGCTGAAAGCTTTGAAGCTAGTTGGATAAAGAGCAACCTCACTCTAGGTATCAAGTTCACTAGCGGTGCCCTCATGGGTATGGAGTTCGATGTTAGTTTCAAGATTATAGACAAAGAGAACTTTTTCGAGATAGTGGCTAACGACACCTACGGAAGAATTCTCCCCGATAGTGTCATGTGCCCGAAGGAAGGTGATAGGTTCTTCCTATTCAATTGGGACGCAACCAAGATTACAGATACGGACCTCATCCCTACTGCTCAGTTATCTCTGTTCGATAGAGCGAAGCAGTACTATCAGAAGACCATGATCAGCAATTCAAACTTCACCTGCACGATGGATGGCGATAAGTTCTACAATGATGGAACATACGATTACCATCCTCTCGGTGAGCAGGTAAAGCTGATTAATGATATGTTTGCGCAGGTGGACGCGGATGGCAAGCACTACCGAAACTCTCGTATCATCGGAATGGAGATACCTTTGGATATCCCTTACGACCACCCTCAGTACACTGTAGGAGAAAAGGCTGCAACAAGCCGGTTGGGTAAGTTGGAAGACAAGGTTGATTCCATCAAGGTGAATGGAATGCAGATAGGCGGCACGGGAAGCGGTAATGGTGGAGGTGTCTATGTAATTGGCATGAACGATACCACTCCTGCATCCGATAGTAACGTTTATTCTGCTAGACGTTCTAGGATGGAGTTTGTATCTAGGCTGCTGGATAACACAGCAAAGGGCACTATCACTTGGGAGAAGGTGCAGAAGTTCTTGCAGGGATTAACAGCAGAAGACTTATCCCAGTTCAAGAAAGGTGCAACTTTCGGCGAGTTTATACAAGGAATGCTCTTTGGTACTGGTGGCAGGATTGATGAGCTGGGCAACGCTGAGTTTGAGAGTATCACATCCCGAAGTTCCATTATTGCAAAGGAACTCATCATGAACAGACAGACAGCTATGGAGAGCAATTTCGTCTTCACCGAGAGCGGAATGGTTGAGTCGGTGACGGAGATTCCTGCGGCAACGGAAGGTGGCAACGTGACCTACGACTTGAAGCTTCAGAAACGATGGGATAACGACTTTACGGCATTCAAAGAGAATGATGTTGTCTTGGCTTCCATCAATACCTTAGCAGAGAATGGCAAGTATTATGATATGTGGCTGCGCGTACTATCGGTTAACACCGTAACGAATACCATTACGGTAGTCTGCTACCCCGATGATGAATGTCCTAGCAAGAAGAACTATCCACCTTGCGAGTTGGCGAGGTTGATACGATGGGGAAATGCGGTGAACGAAGACAGACAGAGCTGCTGGTATATATCATCATCCGAGGGGTTGCTTGTATGGCTCGACCACGTTGCAAAGCCTATCATTGACAAGACGAATTATTCTCTTGCGATGGGTAAGTTGCCAGATGCACTATCGTTCCTCTTCCAAGACTTCCCTACCGCCAACAAGCGTGATGGAGCGTTCTATGCTAAGTGGATGATGGCTGCATCATTCCAACAGATAGACTATCAGGGCAACCCAATCTACACGACAAGAGACAGAGGCGTGTGGAGCTTGGCTGTGGCACAAGGAGACAATCCTTACCGCAATGGAGACCGAACGATTGATACCGTCTATTACCTCGGGTGCAAGTGGCAATGCCTTGAAGACAAGACAACAAAGCCGCCAATCTACTCATCTACAGCTTGGGCATTCGTGGAGGGCAATCCGTATTTTACACTCGAAATGCAATCATCGAAGCTGTGGAACTTCCGTCTCAACGACTTGATGGCAACGAATGCTGATGGCTCTTGGAAAGTATTCACTACTCTATCAGTAGTCGGAAGGCTCTACAATCAAGACGTGACCGATTCTATGGTCAATGTTGTATGGACTAGAGACAGCGGAAATCCAACGGCAGATAATAAATGGGCACTCTCTCACGCCAACTGCGGATTGTCGGTTGATTTGACCTATGAAGACCTTGGCGGTGCTGCATTCAAGATAGGTAGTGTGACATTCCGATGTGATGCCGAAATCAAGGATGGAGAGACGATGTATTCCGAAGATGTGAGTGTTAGTTTCTAATGTTGAACTTTAAAATTGAAAGATATGCCAAAAGAATTAGCAGTAAGTGTTGATAAGATGATGGAGATACAGGCAACCGCCTATTCCCAGTCTTGCAGCATAGAGATAGTTGGAGACATCATCAACAGACAGCAGTATGACGGCATCGCTAACTCATATTCCCCGAATTACGCAATCCGTCCATGTACGATGTTTCCGTCATGCTTCCTCATAGACCCCGACAACCCTAACGAGACGGGCACATTTAACAGTCAGTTGGATTCATTCAAATGGTCGGAAGTCTCTACTAGTGGAATTGTCGTAGTAGCAACAAGTGAAAAAGCCAGTGTGGTAAGTGGTTATGAAGCCACAACAGAGGGCTTGAATAAGGGAACTCTCTTTATAAAGTCTAACTCAGTTATCAATAAGCCGAGAACAATGCGGTTTGAGGGTAATTGGACTGACCCGATAAGTGGATATAAGTACACATTCATAGCCAATAAGCCGCTCTACCTTGAAGACACCACTAATGCAAGGGCAGAGATTATGCTTGATAGTGCTCCTACGGTGCTTTGGAATCCGCTCAAACACGCAAGCACAAGAACCATAACAGCAAAGGTTATGGTCGGTGCTATAGATAAGTCTGCGGACGCAAAGGCAAGGATATGGTGGTATCGTATCTTGGATAACGGAACAAAGCAGCTTATTTCTTCCGTTGACGATTCCGAGAACTACGAGATTACCGCCATGACAAAGGCTGCAAACGGTCAGATTACATCTATCACCGTCAACTGTGATATGATAGGTGACGGAATCGGATATGAGGTAAGAGCCTGCTATATCTACGAAGGAAGTGTTCCATCTTCTCCTCGAACAGGAGACCCGAAGAAGGTTACCTATATCAAAAGAACTATTCCACCCCTCACTCCTCAGTTCGTAGGCGATGGCTTCGGTCTCAATTCTGATACAGCTTTCGTAACTTGTCGGGCTATCGTAAGTGACAACAACGGAATCATTGACCCTTCTGTATGGAATAAGATTATCAGAGCGAAGTGGCAGAAAGTATCTTATGGCAAGGTTGTGAACAATGGCGTAGTCACCATGACTGAGAATGTCACGGTGTTAGGGTACGGAGAGACGTTCAAATGTCCTTTCGAGGCGAAGAAGAGTATCCGTCTGACAATCGAAGACAGAGGTGCTTACGAGCTGATCGTTGACGAGAATGGCAATACCCTTGTGGATGAGGATGGGAACTATCTTGTGTCAAGGGAAATTGACGAGAACAGCTAATTATTGTTGAACTTTAAAAATATACGATTATGAGATATTACGTTAAGGTAACTAAGGAAGTCGCAGAGGTAATCACCAAGGCTGGTGTTCCGCTTACAATGACGCATGACGGTAATTGCTTGCTCTATCAGAGTGAGATGAATGATGTTCCTGGTGTTAATCTGAGTGCAAGAGCTGCCTATGCTGGCGGTGCTCTCATAGAGGAGCATTCTGCTCTAGCTGAGATTGACGGAAGTGTAGCTACCCCTGCATATTGCTATACACCAGTCGAGTATGGTGGTGAGGGCGATACAAGGGATAAGGATAACGGATTTGGCACAGATAAGCCAGACGTGTCTTCTGAATCTGAGGTATCAACAGATAAAAAGGAAAGCGAGGTAACAAATGAGTAAAGCATCAATAACAGGACAGATTGTTGTGACAAGCAACGGAACGACAATCTACCCAATCCTTCAGTGTACGACAGGAGACGTTAATCAGAACTATGATGGCGAGTGGAATGCGCCTACTCAGATTTCGCCTGACTTCGAAGCTAGCGGTGCTAGGCATCCAGTCATAGTTATGCAAGCCTTTTCAGCAGAGCAGGGCGCAGGTAATAACTTCGACCTTACAAGGGGTACTACAACATGGGTTGTCGGCGGTGTGACGTTGGCGTTCAATGATTCGGGAGTTTCCACTAATTCGTTTGGTGGCGTGTCTGGTCATTTTATCATGGGGGCTGATGCTAGCGGCAATCCGACCCTTACGGTCAATAAGAACCTTGTGAAAATCAATAGCGGTGATTCGTTCAATATCGAAGCAAGAACAAGTCTGTCGCTCGAAAACACGAACATCAATCTTAAAGCTATGTACCCAGTCTATATAGCCAAGGGCGTTGTCAGTTCAAAGCGAGTGAATATTCTCCCTACTTCAAGTACGAATCTGTTCACTATCACAGAGAAGGGCGGTAGCTGTACCGTCAAAGCAGAGGTGACGGAAGGAACGTCCGTGACATCTAGCGGATATACATTCAAGTGGTATCTGCCAGACTCTACCAACGCATGGGTACTCAAGCAGGATAGCGACTCTCCTACATTCACCATCAATGAGACAGACGTTGATTCATCTATCCTCGTTATGTGCGAAGCATACAAGGCAGGAAGTTTTTATGCGTCAGATACCCAGACCGTCAATGACGTGTCGGATGAATATATCATATTCCCGAACCCTACGGATGGCAACGGAAATGCTGTAGCTGAGAACTTCATTCAAAATTCGGGAGGAAGCATCGTATACGTTCCGTACATGCGTAAGCGTGGTTCTAAGACCAATATCGAAGATGTCGCATTCAGCATGGCATTATATTCCAACAGCGGTATTCCTATTTCGGGAACACCAACGGTAAGCGACAACAAGTTTACTGTTATGGAATCGGCAATACGTGCATACAAGGGCGCAGTTTACGTAATCACAGGTGTTAAATAGTTAGCTTATGACAAAGGTTTTAGCAGAAGTAACTGGCTCTATCTCCTTCTCTCAGAGAGGAGAAAAAGGGCAAAAAGGTGCTCTCATGCGTGAACATGACGGTTTTGAATCGGGCAGCTATAAGTATCTTTCAGGTGTAGGAGAAGAAGCGTACATTGATGTTGTGTGTGTTAAAGGAAAATGGTATCAGTGCATTCAAACGTATAACGACGCTACTTCTTCGCCTAGTTTGGATGATGGACACTGGGAAGTGATGAATAGCTATAAGTCGATAGCAACTCATCTTCTCCTTGCCGAGAACGCTACCATCAATATGCTCGGAACCAATCAGATTAATCTGTTCAGTCCGACTACTGATGGTAAGATGTTTGGCTCATTTAGGGTTGTTAGTGATGATAATGATTACGCTCTGTGGCTTGGCGCACCGAATGGGGCTGATGCTCCATTCAGCGTAAAGAAAGATGGTTCGTTATATGCGTCTAATGGTATATTCGCAGGAGAACTAAAGAGTGTGACAGGCTCTTTTAACAAATTGACTGCGGTTAGTTATGATGGAAAGAAAAGCGCTGGTTCAATATATTTTGATAGTTCTGGCTATATAACATTTGATGCAGATATTTATATTCAAGGTGTGAATCCAGAAAGGACTAGAGGTTGGCGTTTCTATGCTAGTACTATATGGAGTCGAGGTGCTTTTGGTCATAGTAATAGTACATTGGCAGTAATAAATGGGGCTAGTATGCGCATCTATCCAGACGGATACAATTTTGCATATACTGTTGTGAGACTAGAGAGTACTACGTATGACAATAAAACCGTATACAAAATTCCATTGTATAGTCCTGATGATAAATCGGCCGGATGTCCTATTGATGTAGTAGTATTCAATTCTTCTAGAGCAAATGCTGAACATTATTACGAGTTTGTACCTGGAGGAACAGGTAAGCGTTGGATGGCAATAAATGCTAATGATATTAATAACGGAATATATTTCTGTGATGTCGGTGGATGGCATCAACTTAATGGTGGACAAACAATAAATCTTGTATATATAAACCCAGAATTACTTAATCCTAGTCAGAAGGGTAAGACCTATTTCGGTCGTGGTATCTTCTGGAGCGGAGAACATGATTTGGATTGGTCAAATAGATAATCATAAAAGCAAAAATTAATATGAAAGTTAAGTTAGAACATCTCGAAGTATTTATGACACTCGACAAGAATCGGTGCCAGGTAGTTAACGCACGCAAGCAGATTGCAAACATCATCTACTCGCAGGGAGCAGGATTGGGGCTGGCAGGACAGGCTCTTGCCGTGAAAATGTGGAACGGCAACGATGACACAGAGTACACAGATGATGAAGCGAGAATCATCAAGGAACTCGTTGAGCGAACTACCGCTCCCTGCTTCATTGACGCAGTGAATGCCGCTATCAGCAATGCGGCATCAGTAGGTAATAGCAAATAAGTATAACAATTTAAAAGACATAATATTATGGCTATAAAGACAAGAAAAATCAGCGATTGGCTGTCCGCTAATGGACAAGTTATTACCAATGCTTCAGCAGCTAGTATGAAGACTTATTTGGAGCAGAATCTTCGTCCTTTACAGGATGGTGTATACATCGGTAAGAGACAAAATGACGGTTGGGGTTCGCAGAGTGGAGGTGAAACTGCTATGATAGGTTCGTATATGGGTATAGAGCCGTGGCAGACAACATCAATCGGTATCTCTTCTGCTGATGCTGATGCTATAGTCATTCAGCATGGTGGTTACAGACTAGGTATTGCTCTGTCAGAGCCTAGCGCAGCGATGAAATGGGGAAGTGTCCAGAATAGCGGTTCTATCGGATACCAGCAATCTTCCGACTTAAATACCTTTGATGGTATTACACGTACATCGGGAATCATGGCAAGTAGCTATTACAAGAACGACGATCCTGCGTCTTATGCTGTAGCATACTGCTGGAATTACATGACAAAGCGAACCGAGGGTGATAAGATATGTCAAATTGGTAAGCACAACTGGTGGCTTCCAACTATGGGAGATTTGGCTCTCATACATCGCTACTTTGAGACCATCAATCTTGCCTTACTGCGCATTAGAAACGCAGGTAAGCAGAATGTTAATTTGCTACAGCGGACGTATTACTGGTCGTGTGTTGAGAGTTCGGGCAACACTGCGTGGACTCTGAATTTCGACCATGGCAATCGGAACACCCGTGGTAAGGTTGACTATTCGTCTCGAGTTCGTCCTGTTACAGCATTTTAATCATTTTGTCTCTTCACCCCTTTACCTCTTTCCGACCGCAGGTCGGGCAAGCATGGTTGAGAGGTAGAGAATTACAAACACATAAATAATAACAATATCACGAATAATTAGTGGCAATAAGTCAAAACATCTATGGCATTAGCGAAGGATTTACAGATATATAAGGACACTTTTGAATTAGTCGATAAACTCACGGCTATGAAGGTTGGTTTTCCGAGAATGTATCGTTACGATTTAGGTGAGAAAATGACAAGCGTTGCTCTTGAACTTTTCGAGTACATTCAGCTAGCGAATATGTATGCGGATAACAGACATCAGTATATGATGGGGTTTCGTGTCAAATTCGAACTTCTCAAGACAATCCTTCGCCTTTGCTTCAAGAGAAAACTATTCTCAGAGAAGCAAGCGGCAGATATTTGTAGATTGACAACCATCATCGGTAGACAGGCTACAGCTTGGGGAAATTCGAAGAAAGGTTAGTTCTGCTTCGAATAAAGCTAGAGTATAATTAGGTTAAGGCTTGTTATAGAATGTGATTCTCCATAAATAATGGTCTCGCTGCTGTCAAGTCGTATCATCATTTGTTCGATGTAGCGAAGCAGCTAAGATGTATAATAAAGAGCGAGAAAATAGCGGACGAATTACTGGTCGTGTGTTGAGAATTCGGGCAACAATGCGTGGAATCTGAATTTCGACAATGGCAATCGGAACAACAATGGTAAGGTTGACAATTCGACTCGAGTTCGTCCTGTTACAGCACTAGTTAGGAGAGTTAGGGAGATAACAGTAATGGTAAAGGCAGAATATATTATAGCAGCCTACGAAGACTGCCGTAAAGGTAAGGCATCATCACCAGATGCGATAAGGTTTGAAACATACCTATTTGAAAACATAACGGACTTGGTTGAAAGGATAAACTCAAGAACTTACGAGCCAATGCCATCCATTACCTTTGTTGTCTCACGACCTGTCTATCGGGAAGTTTTTGCCGCTAATTTTCGTGATAGAGTTATTCACCATTATATCGCCATGCGGTTAGAACCGCTATTCGAGGGTGTTTTCAGCGACAGGACGTATAACTGTCGCTGCGGCAAAGGTCAGCTCTATGGAGTAAGGCAGCTTGCGGCAGATATTAAAGAATGTTCTGAGAACTTCACTAAGCCGTGTTGGTATCTGAAATGCGATATGAAAGGCTTCTTTATGAGTATCCCTAGAGAAGAACTTGCAGACAAAGTAGATGCGTTTATTTTAGACAATTACAAAGGGGATGATATAGAAGACCTGCGCTACCTGTCTCGTGTTACCATTATGAACGACCCGACAAAGAACTGCATTAAACGCTCGTCTGAGGAAACTATGGCAAAAGTTCCACTGGGCAAAACGTTACGAGGAGCAAAGAAGAACCACGGTCTCCCTATCGGCAACCTAACAAGTCAGCATGACGCAAACTTCTGGCTCAATGATTTTGACTGGATGCTTGAAATAATTCTGCATATCTATTACCATGGCAGGTACGTAGATGATTTCTTCTTGATACATAAGGATAAGCAGGTGTTGCTAGCTTCTGTTCCAAAGATAAGGAAATATCTTGCCAATATAGGCGTAACCTTGCATCCGAGGAAGATAGAACTACAATCCGTATATAAGGGTATTAAGTTTACGGGTATGGTTGTGAAGCGTGATAGAATTTATGCTAGTAATCGTATGGTAAGCAACTTTAAACAACTGGTGCATCACATGAATACATTGCCCGATAACTATACGATTGAGGAGTTACAGCACTACATTTGCTCTATCAACAGCTATCTAGGGTTAATGAAACATTGTGACAGCTATGATACCAGAAAGAGCATTATGTTGGAAATGGATTTGAGATTCTATAAACACCTTTATATAAAAGGTCATTATGAATGTGTCTGTATCAAGAATAAATACAAGAGAGATATAATTAATCGAAAGAAGCTAAAGAAACGTAATAGTAAGTATTTCGATTCTCTAATGGATAATTACTATGAATCAGATAAAAGGAAGAACGCTAGAGAGAATCCCGACCGAGAAGGAAATCAGCCTGCTTCTCGATGAAGGGTATGTGGTTGAGGTTTATATGAGAGACGGAGAAGTTGTTATGGAGACGTGTGAAGCACCATAATAATATTGTTACCATTTTCTTTAATTTTGGTAACAATATTTTGGTAGCAAAACTTTCAGATTGTTACTTTTTATGAAGTTTAACACAAAAATTAACCTAAAGCCGACTTCTTACTTTTAAAAATGCGTATCTTTGCGGTATCAATCTTTTAAATCAACTAAAATATAATAGCTTATGACTAAAGAAGAAGAAGATGAAGTCCATCGGTTAGTTCAATCAGTCGGTGTTGTACAGTTGTCAAGAGTAATGTTTAAGGACATGGACGTTAGCGAAAT
>OGIV01001220.1_pt1 | contig 15889 bp, 14 predicted proteins | sample 1571861 | NCBI WGS metagenome assembly OGIV01 (sample SAMEA2582099, study PRJEB24529) | metagenome | biome: Human gut stool | place: China | collected 2011 | reverse complement strand
CTACCGAGCGCGTAGTGGACTTTCACCACCTAGTTATCGCCCATGCTGGGCGCACGCTAAAAAAGGCAGACCAGTTTATACCAGCCTGCCTTTGGGCATCATCCTCTGAATATCTGTACCCAATAATATTCATACTCAGTATGATCATCACAGCAATAGCCAACACCCAGCTCCTTAAACACAGGATTTAAAATATTAGCCCTATGGCCTTCAGAATGCATCCATTGATCAACAACGCCTTCGGGGGTACCTCTTCCCGCGGCAATATTTTCACCCAAAGTATTGTTTTTATTTTTTACAATGGAAAAGCATCTGCTGCCGTCAGGTCTTGTATGCGACATAAACTGCGTTATTTCAACAGCTCTGATTGCCGCACTATCCTGCAAGTCAGCTGCAAGACTTAAGGGAGCAACCCCAACCTTAGCACGTTCGGTATTACAAAGCTCTAATACTCTTACAGCAAAAGCAGGAGCATTCAGAGCCGGTTCGCCATGAAATTTTTTATTCTTATGATGCGAAAAAAGCTCATCCAGCGGATTACGTCTTTTCTGCCAATCTCTCGCCTGCTTTTCCAAAGCATATCTACGCTGATTTACTATGCGGTCACGTTGAGCAGCCTGTTTTTGTCTGGCAGCCATCGAATGCTTGGCAAAATCATTACTGCCTGCTGCCGCAGCACTATTTGTCATTGATATGACAGTGATAAAGCAAAACGCAATTAAGCATAATACAGTAAAAATCTTTTTCATTTCTCTCTCCATAAAATAAATTTATTATCCCGCAGTAAAGCTATGATTGTCCTAAATACCCCATTCATCAACGGAATATAACAGGAAATCCTTTTCGGCATCTTGCTTACTGCTCACGCGCCACAACCATCGGCCGTCAGCAGCCAGGCGCTCATATTCTTCTGCCAAAGTATATGCAGGTGAATATTTTCCGCAAATACTGTTTATACGCTTTACTGTCTTTGCAGCTGCATTATAGTCCTGCAAAAGCACATAAGCCAATAATCTCGGCAACAAAGTATCTGCTTCACTATATTGGTTTTTATTATTTTCCAACAGCTTTAAGGTCTTCCCGGCATATAAAACAGCTCTGCTTTTATACCCCTCATAGTCAGGATAATAGCGGGCATCACCGGCATAGCAGGCTATGGCATACTGTAAATTCAGCGTTATGCTGTCAGGATAAGCTTTTAGCTGCTTTTCATATAGCGTGCATGCTTGTGCAAAGTAATTTTTTGCATAGCCCAAGCCACCGCGATAACGATAAATCTGCGCCGCCAACAGCTTATATTCCGCACTTTCCGGAATAATCGCCAGCGCAAGATTAATATTTTTTATTGCTTCTGTATATTTAGCATTTGCAATCCGTTTATCTGTTGTCGCTCTGGCCTCCTGATAAGCCGTCAAGGCACCTCCTGCGTACTCATACGCTTTATTGCGGTCGGAGGCATAAATTACTCTTCCCTGGGCATCGTACAAGCAATTATAGGCTGCAGCAGCTTCAGCATCCGCTTCGACATTATCAGCAATATTATGAGCAAAGCAAGTATTCATAGCGCAAGCACAGGATAAAACCAACACCAACTTTTTCAGCATAGCTCTCACCTTCTATCAAAAAAGGAATGCCCATAAATGTGAGCATTCCTTTCGTCATTGCCGTTTATTTTACAAAGGCAACTGCTTTATTTTCCAGCATACCGGATTTTTCATTAGCATATAAAATTTTATCGCCATCTTCTACGCTAACAACAACGTTAACCGGATTTACGGAATTAGCACCACCGCGAACGCTCACAGCCTTCACAACCAACGGATTTGCACCGGCACGGGAATTAACGGTTGCAGTCTGCACATCGTTATAGTATTCTACCATGCCTTTGCTGATAGCAAAGTCTTTATCAATGTTACGCATACCATAAATTGCACGGCCGTTAACATCATAAATAACAGGAGAGAAGGTACCCTCCAGTCCTAAGCCGCCGGCATCTACAACAACACCGGTATAGGAAGCAGCTTCGGCCTGCACCTCCGGAGCAGGAGTATAATCTTCGCTTATTTCAGGTGCCTCTTCAGGCAGAATGGTTTTTTGTGCTTCCGGTACAGCAACTGCCGCAACACTCTTCACGCCATACAGCGGAATAGCCATTCTGACAGTGTAGCTGCCGTCATCATTGGCAGTTTCTTCAACTATGCGTGCACCCTTTACCAATGCGCTGATTTTAGTATTAACAATATCACTTTCAATTGCCAGATCACGCATAGTGGTTTCAGCATCAACCTGAACGCCCTTAATAATTTCCGCCAGCTGACGATAAGCATCAACAACGGCAGCACGGCGCGCAAGTGCAGTACCGCGTGCAGCAGGCACGCTTTCCGGTGGCAGGCCTACACCCCATGCTTCAACATCAGCCTCAGCACCCTTTTCCCAGTTTACAGAGCCTTTGACATTTTGCTGCACATTTACCTGTACAGATACATCATCCGCACCTGCAACAGCAGGTGCAACACTTGTTAAAGACATGGACAAACCAAGTACGACAGCAGCGAATAAATTTTTCTTTGAATACATTGTTAGCATCTCCTTATTATTTTAATCTATAATTATTGGGCGCATAAATAGTAAAGCCTATTGTATTTTGGGCAAATGAATTCCAAGTTTGTTTATTTGTAATTGTAACTTGTCCTCTAGTCCAATTAGCTTCATAAAATGTAACACCTTCATTATCAATTTTATAAATTATTGCACTATGAGGACTACCACAATCTCCTTTAGAATTAGCTTTTTTCCTCAAAGCCATTTGTACAAAACATCCAGGTTTCGATAACAAAAACGCTTCTTTTATTTGAGCAATATAGTTTGAGTTTACAGGGATATTAGTTTTATATTTTCCTTCAACATAGTTTGCGTCATGTACTTTTTTTATAATATAAGCATTACTACAACCATCCAGATATGTATTATCTCCATTATTAATGCCATTTACTAAAGCTCCAAACAATTTATTAAATATACCTTTTGCAAAATAATAGCAATTCCCTTTTCGAGCAATATTGTAATGTTGTGCATACAAGCTTTCTATTTTTTGTTGTACAATGGAAGTTGAAGCATTACTCTTTGAAATACTTCCTTCAATGCCTTTTATTAAGCCTGTAGAAATACTACCTTCTTCAACCTTCTTCAAATACTGCATAGAAGCATAACCATCACTACCATTATAATTTACATGCGCCCATGTTCCATTACTTGCAGAAACAGTTACCGTTGTGCCTTTGGGAATTGAAGTCACCTTTCCATAATTGCTACCATGACCACTTCTCATCGTAAGCGGCAATCTAGAAGTATTCACAATATAATTTCCTGCGTAGCTATTCGAACAACCACAAGACAAGTTATTACTTTGTTTTTTCTCTTCTCTCTGTACAGGTTTAACAATAGGATTCGTATTAATCGTATTACTATTCACCTGTTTTTTATTATCCTTATCTTCATTCAGCCCCTTCACAGCAGTTCGTTCTACGTAGCGTTCTCTCTTCGCACCGTTGTCGGCCCAATAACGAATAAAATAGGACTTCGCATTTTCTCCCAATACTTCTATATCAGAGCCGCTGGTTACCCTGCCTGCTCTCATACCTCGCAAATCAGGATTGTCATATGTATTCGCGGTGTATCTTGCTGTTGCTTTCCACACTCCGTATGAAGACGACTGCTCCTGCTTTTTATCCTCTCTTTGCACAGGCTTCACAATGGGATTCTTATTAATCACATTATTATTTACCTGCTGCTTACCCGCCTGCCGTGCATCCCAGCAATCCCAATACGGAGCCCAAGCCATTTTATAGCCGCCGTTGTTTAATTTATAAATAAACTGCCTGCTTTCTCCGGATTCAGACACCACAAGAAGCGTTTCATTATCGTTAAAGGAGCCAAACTTTCTGCTATGGTCAGGGCCGGTATATGTATTGGTATTTGCTTTTGGCGAATAACGCTCCTGATTAGCAAAGCCTATATTATTTACCAAATCATCTGCTCTGAACCATCTGCTTACTCTGCCATTGCCGACCGGATAAGAACCATATGCCCAGCCATCACTTCTGATTTGAGTTACCACAACATAATCACCGGGATCAATCCAGCCTTTTTGTACACCGTTAGGCTGTAAATAACAATTCAGTTTTTTTACGGCATAGGTTTGCAACGGTACTCTGTCGGCAGGAATACTTCCGGCTTCTGCAACTACGCCAAGAGCTAACACCAAGCCTAAGGCCAATAAGCCTATTTTTTTCATCTGAAGCAACTCCTTTGCTAATTATTCCAGCGCACTTACCAGGTATGACGATAGCCGGCGCTGATTGCCCAAGGTTTTTCAACCCTGCTTCCAAAATCTCTTTCCAAATCAATATAGAAGCTGTTGTTTTTGCCAACCTTTGCACTGGTGCCGACTGCAAATTTCAGCCAGGTTCCACCCATATCTGTATATGCGGCAGTTGTGGTTCCCGGAACATTCATATACATTTCGCCGTCAAAATCGTGTATCAGATTCATGCGATAGTAAATATCATGCTTATCCAGCTTCTTGCCAACCTGAATACCTATGTTTGCCATTTTACTGGTAACGCTGTCACCATGAATTTTAAAACCGCGTGTATCCTTAAAGTCAACATCGCTGATTCTGCCCCAGGTCAGACCGGCAAACGGCTCATAATACCAATCGTTTCTCATTTCGTAGCGACGTCCGTATTTAGCTGCGATACTGAATACATCCTTGGAATAATTGCCGCCGGAAAAAACATTATTTATATCAAGACCGGCATATGTTTTATCCATTTTGCCGTATTTCAGGATAACATCAATATAATCATTATTATCCTTACCTAACCAGCTGCCATACAGGTTATAACCGGTGCTCTTTGCATCACCGATAATACCTGTATCACACTTATTGACAGAATGCGTGATGCCAAAGCCACCAAACATAATTGCTGCATTACTTTCATGCTTCCAATCATGACCACCGCTGGTCATGTTGTAATCGTAGCCATAGCCATCAATCTTCATCTCGCCGGTTTCACCGCGGATCCACACGCCAACCTCGCTGGGATCATTGCGAATATCCATTACACGTTTAAATACGTTATCAATCTCATTAGTGTTAATATATGGTTCGTTAGACGGCAGCTGCTGGTCAAGGATATCGCCAGCGTCACCCACTTTCCAGCCAACGAAATTCCACTTGTGTGTACTGCCATCAGTTTCCTCTTTAATAATTGGTTCATAGAGTCTAAAGCTTTGATAATTGCGTCCAAACCCTAAAGCTGATTCAAACTTCATATTGCTAGATTCAGGTGCTTCAATAAGTGTAACACTCTTGCCATCATCTTCTTTAATTATATTTTGTGGGTTATTATTTTTATCCCATATTACAAGTCCTATTTTATCAATGTTAGGAGATATGTTAGGAGTTCCAGTGAAAACTATCTTATCACCTTTATTATTCGCTAAATCAGTAGATAAAGAAAAGCCTCCACTACCTAATACAAAACTTTTCACTACTTTGCTTCCAGAAAATTGTGTATTACTAATTTGAATATCTTTCAAAGTTAAAGTATCGTAATTGTCATTCCACTCATAAGACCAATAATCACCATGAGAAACACTATCATTCCATATATAATTATCAATGCTTAAAGAAATCCAACCACCATTTAATTTTATTCCTTCTACCTCTCCACTTTGATTTCGAGGCATCCAAGAAGCATTTTTATTTATTGTCATCTCAAAATTACTGTCACTATTCAAAACATTTCCGTTGAAAGTACACCAATTAACTCCGAAAGGACTGTTGGAATCACGTAAAGTATCAGATACAAAATTTATTTTTGTTTGAGCACCACTATTATGCTTAATATCTCCAAAAATAGATTCAGCTTTAGCAATATTTAAAGTTCCCTGATTATTTATAGCATACATTTCTGAATAATCATCATAAAATGAATTGTCTCCCGAAACATTATCATTATAGACATCTGCTGAAAATTTCCCATTGATCTGCATCGATCCTTGATTATCAATACCTATGGACTTATTCGAAACATCTGAGGAAGAAGAACCTAGATCAAACTCATTATCAACTATCATTGTTGCCCCAGCAGCATTTTCAACTTTACCACTTACCAAAAGTCTTGTATTGGTAAACTTCAAAATACCACTTTGATTAACAATTGATTTTACATTATCAAGATGACTTGTAGAAGAAATCCACAATCCATTTCCATCAATTGTAGTAGTAGCCGTAGAATCATGTAAAATACCAACTGTATTGTTTTGGGTTATTTTAAATTCTTCACTAGATAATGCGGTTCCAGTAGAACTCAAACTATTATTAAAAGTTATTTTCTGATCCCTCGTAACATTAATCCTCACTACAGCTCCACTTGTAGAACCACTAAGTTTAGTATTATAATCATACGTCAAATCGTTACGAGTTGTATCTTTTATATTTAAAGTTTTTTCTGCATATGCACTCATTCCCATCGAGAATACACTCAGCAAAACTCCTACAACCAACGCTTTCTTTTTCATAATCACAACAGTCCTTTCCTTATTAAATATAATTTGCAGCCATTTTTCCTGCTATATCTTCAGCAGCTTTAGCAATAGCATTATGTACACTATCCATTGTTACATTAACAGTACCGATTTTCAGCACCTTCACTCCTGTAAGCCCATTACCGGCATGTAATTTAACAAAGCTGCTTTTAGATTTGCCGTCACCTTTGACAGCCATAAGAATATCACCGGTTTCTACATCCATAACTCTTGCAATAACATGCGCCTTTACTGTGCATACATTAACTCCGCCGCCAATATTCGTCAAAATCTGTGTTCCGGTATCACTGACACTCACGTTGGTTACATTGCCGTAAATTATATAACGCGTATTGAGCAGGCTCCCTATTTCTTTTGCCGTATCAGGATCAATCAAACCCACAGTTTTTAACTGTTTTTCCTGTAAGCAGTGCATTACCATATCTTTATCCATAATATTAAAGCAGTGCTTATTGACGAGTCCGTTGATTATATACTCACTGGACGTATACTCTGCATTATTGATACTGATTTCCGAGGTTGTAGCTCCCGGTCGCGTTCCAAAATCCATAACAGCTACATTTGCATCCTTACTGATCGCGGCAGCAAAGCACTGACTGCCAAAAGTCAACAGTAAAACAGCAAATAAAAGTATTCTTTTTATCATAAACTGCCTCTACTTAACAAACATCTTGCCTGCATCCGAATCAGCAATCAAAGCATCGGCAATAGACTGCGCAGTATTTTCCATTGCCTTGTAATACATATCATTGTTCAGCTTGTCACTGCCTATTTTAATACTGCCAAACAGAGAAATCTGCTTTTGAGTATCCTTGCCGATTACTTCCTTTTGCCAGATAACCTCGCCGGTAGACGCTTTAATAACCTTTAAATCCGCCTGCACTCCGACGCCTGTCTTTTTTACATTAACAGAGCCTGCCAAAGAAGTCAGAGGACCTAAGGGGCCAAGCATATTGGCAGCACCGGAGCCACCAAACATACTCATAGCAGTATTTGCATATTGTGCAGCATCAGCAATTTTATTTTCCATCCAATCACCACTGCCAAGATTCAGAATAGTTCCCTGAATCAGATATTCTGCATTATGCTGTCTGCCGATACTGCCGACAATATCGGGACTGACAATCTGCCCTAATCTTGCACTGGCAATGCTTTGCGCCCATTTTGCATTAAATCCGCGGCCTTCAAACAATGTGTTATAATCACCATAGCTCATAGCATATCTTGCATTCTGAAAAACAGCAGCCTTTTCATCATAAAGCAGCTTTTCCAGATTCTTGTCAATTACCCTGCTTTCCTTAAAATTGAATTTACCGCTGTTAAGCAGCTTTTCCATTACCAAATCAGATAACGTTGCCGCCGATTCTACTCTGTCATATCTGGTATCATCAGTAAAGCGCATCAATACGCAGGAAGGATTAGCAAACGCAGTTAATGTAGTTGCACTGCCTACAAGCAATGCTGCTACCGTAGAGGTTAATACCTTCAGACTTCTTCTCATCAGTTATCACCTTCATCTTTCTTTGGCTTTTTCGTAGCATCCTTTACACCGGCAGGCAAGCTTAAATATTCTTTAGCCGGCGTGGGAGAAAATTCATTAACTTTAATAATGCATCGTCTTGCCTGCATCTGTCCCTTATCGTCATAAATGAATTGGGCAGAAGCGATTTTCACCAAAGTGTAACCATTAAAGTAATATCTGATTGCTTCCATATTTCTGCCATCGGACCGATAATCTACATAATTCAAGCCATTGTTGAGCCAACCAGAATTTACCTGCCGATAGCTTGGCATCTCCGCACTTTTCAAATCATCCGGCAAAATAGCATTCAAAAATCGCGTCATATCATTACCGCCAAAAGCATCGCCCTGCATAATATAGGCAATATTGTTGGTCTGATTTGCAGCAACCGTATTTTTCTTTGTGCCCCAAACAGCGGTTTTCTGTCCTTCATTGTATTTTGTAAATACATATGTACCATTTTCATTTTGCAAACGGCAATTTATAAAGCCATTATAACCAACCTCTTCGTAGCGATTACTGCCATCACTTACAACAATACATTCCAACGGTTTATACATTAATTTACTAACATTACCATTGCTCATAGTGTTATTACCTGTCAGAGTAATTTTATCTTTATTGGTTATACGCTCCTCCGGGGTGATATTTACGTATTTGATTGTATACTTCTTATTCATTAACAAATTACGATACGTATCAAGATTACTTGCTTCTGCAATAGCAGAAAACATTGCCCCTACAGCAACACAAGAAACTACTAAAGCTTTCCACACTTTATTCATCGTTTATTCCCCCTTCTTGCCATAGTCTTCCACTAAAACCTGCTTCTCCAGCAAATCATCCATATCACCGATACCTGCTGCATATACCTTGCAGCCATCCGGTATCTTTAAAGCATTTTCCGGTAATTCGCCGGTAATCTGCTTTAATTTCATGGTCTTAATCAACTGCTCTTCGTTATTGCCATATTTGATGAAGGTCTTTATTTGCTGCAAAGCGCCCTCTTTGTAATACATATAGAAGATTTTTTCAAACAGTACACCGCCGGCTTTGCTTTTTTCAGCTAAAGAATATTTATCGTAATCTAAAATGTCTTTATTACCGGTGGTCTGACCGCTGCCTATATAGTGAGGTGCTTTAAAGCCGGTAAAAAAGTTGAATTCATCATTAGGTGCAAACACTACTAATTCTTCCGGCAAGGCTAAACGATAACGCACACTGCTCCATGCTTCATTAGGATCAAGATTTTCGTCATCCAACTGATTATAGTACGCCATAACAGCTTTCTTTTTTCCTTGAAACTGATAATACTTACCGTCAGCATATAAAGCAGACGGTTCCTTAGTATCAGACTTAATAAAGAAGGATGCTAAACCGATTATAGGAATAGCTGATAAAAACGGATTACCCATAGAGGTGTAAATAGTATAGTCCATGCGCTTGCCGTCTTTTACTGCCAGGCACTTCTTTACAGTATCTAATTCATATTCCACATAATAATTACCTGAAGACATTATCTGTTTATATTCGGCAGCCTTAGGCTGTTCTGCCAAAGCAGACGCTGTAAAGGTACTGAATGCTAATGTCAATGCCAACAATTTTTTCATTATTTTCACCTCAAATTTAATTTAGAAGCCTGTTTTGATTTTCAGCTTTTTGCCATTGTTCAAGGTTGTCATAATACCCATATTACCATAAATAGCATCACGCACAGCCTTACTGATTGCATTACGCACCTGAATATCAGAAACCTCAACAGTACCAACCCTAATGACATAATCCAATGTTTCACGCTCATAGGAAATATTTTTGTTATGAGTGGATACGGTATTAACATTATCAGCTTTGGTAATACTTTCATCTACAGTACTGCTGTGATTATTTCCGGTATGCTCTGTTTCTGTTGTTTCGTTTATATCAGATGAGGTTGCACTGCTTGTATTGCCTTTATTTACAGATTCCGAACTGCTATTATCAACGGTATCTGTTTTAGCTGTTTCTTTACCTATGCTATCAGTTATAACGGTACTGTTTACGGTTCCTTTTGTATTTTCCTGACTGCCAACAGTACTTTCGCCATCTGTTATTAACTGAGGATAAATTGTATGATCAGGAGCATTATCAACCAAAATTTTCAGTTGATCTAAATCCGTAATAGTAATTTTGCCATCTCCGTTCATGTCAGCATTAGAAGCGTCATAATCAACATTCTTATCAATTAACACCTCTTTTAAAAGCTTAACATCATCATAATTGACAACACCGTCATAATTGACATCCCCTTTTAAATTAAAAGCCGGACTTTTGTTAACATTAGCTTGTGTACTGCTGACAGTATTGTCGGTAACCTGATTATTTTTTTCTGTTGTGGTATTTCTGTTATCAGTAGCTTTAGTTTCAGTCTTTTTATTTATGCTGCTTTCTTTACTGTATGTATTATTGGTTTCATCAGTACGGGTATTGTTTTTAGTGTTGTTCTTATTTTTGTCATAGGTACTGCTTTGGCTGTTTGTAGTATTAGTATTCTTACTATACTCATTTTTCCTGTCATGATTAACAGTATTGGAAATATCCTCGGTTTCTATTTTTCTGTTACGATACTTAGTGAAGCTCAATTCGTTGTATGTACTTGTCGAACTGCCCTTACCTAAGCCCGCAACGATAATACGACCTGTTTTTATATCAACAATACGTACAGCAACATTTGCCGTAACTACATGCTGTGCATTATCAAAGGAGCCTTTATCACCATGCTGATAGCCCACAACATTTTCTTTAGTTGTCAATCCGGTCAGATAACCTACAACCATATATTCCGCACCGGCAAATTTGCCAATTTCTACTGTGGTAGAAGGGTCAACCAATCCGGACATATTTATACTATGCATATTGGCAATCGTACTCAGCTGTTCATAATCTATCAAATCAAACCAACCGCTTGCGGAAAGCTGATAAATAGCATATTCTGTAGCAGAGCTGAAATCCTGATTTCTTAATCCTTGGCTGGTAATAGCCTTATTACCAAAATTCATAACAGCCACACGAGGAAAGTTCTTAATATCCGTAGCCTGTGCAACAGAAGCCCCAACCAGTAAGCTGACTAAAGCAACTCCACTGAACAATCTTTTAAAATTCATCTTTATGCCTCCACATTATTCTGCCGTTATAACAATATTATTTGCGGTAACATTTTTTATAAACAAATTGCATTTGCATTTCTCTTTGAGCATTCTGAAAACTGTTTGCGGCTTAAGAGTTGTTTCAATTGTCACCATTGCTTTTCCGTTACTGAAATTTTTCTCTTGAACATTGCTCACGCCTGCGGTATGCTCCAAAGCTGTGATAATTTCTGATACAAATTTATAATTGTCCGTTTCAATCTCTACCTGTATTTGATTATCTGCAGCCGAAGCCTTATTTGCTAAAACAGACTTTATTTTTGTTGCAACAATTTCGGAAAGCTGAACTACCGCAGTATTCTCAGAGCTATTATTGCTGTTATTTATAGACTTCGTTTCACTTCTAAACGTATTGACTACTTCACCGGTAGCAGCCTTGATAACCTCAACATTGATTTCCGCAACACTATTTATCAGATTAGTAGAAAAATTTTCTACAAAGTCACCACTGCCCAAATCAGTATATCTCGGCAGGCTTATATTACCGGTATGCAAATCTAATTTACCTATAATAAGGTAATCCATCTCCGGATTAGGCAGTAAAGCAGAAGCGTCTAAAGCCATACCTCTGTCAAATTTTTTTTCATTATATATCAATGCCGAATCAATAACATGCGAAAAACCCAATTCTACCAGTTTTCTGTTTATAGCAGCCTCACACATTAAAGGATATTTTTCTTTGGCTGCGTTATCTGCATCACTATAATATGTAACAACTACACCAATCCGCGGATCTCCCAAGGCTTTTATCATTTCAATGCGATTCATCAGCTCCGAATTCGGGTTGGTATTGACATCAATCTTCGCACGGACATAATAACTGCCATTTCTTTTACCCTCATCAATTACACGCACATCCGTAATAAAGCCAACGGATTTAGCATAAATTTCATCGCTTACCACCGAAGCCTGACTCACCAAGGTTTCGGAATTAATATATGTACCGACAATCTGCTCCACTGCATTACGTTTGGCATCGCGCAACGCACTGTCCCTGTCTTCACCGACACCGGAAACATCAGCAATCTGCGCATAGGTAATATTATTCAATGCCAACAAAAGCATAGCTGTTACAACCTTCCACCTCATTATAAATCTCTCCCTCCGATGTATACTTTTAATACCCATTTTACCCCCCCCACTACACAATAGCGTTTCTACGAAGCACTTGTCTTTTATTCCACAAAGCATCGTCATATATGAGTATCTCTTATCAATTCTCTTATATATCATTATAAAATTTCCATTATACTTTTAATTTTAACCAAATTGACATATATCTGACACATGTGACAACTTTTGTGACAGGCTTTTTGCATATTCAAGACTTTATTATTGTCACAAATTCGTCTATAATATAAATATTGATGATGAACTATTTTAGGAAGGGTTTTGCTTATGACATTATTTGCGGATACGCTCAAAAAGTATCTGGATACAAAAAATACAACAATTTACACTATCTCAAAAATAAGCGGTGTAGACAGAACAATGATACAGCACATGAAGGTCGGTAAGCGTATGCCTGCGAATGTTGCAGACGTAACTGCCATCGCCAAAGCCATGATGCTCAACCCCAGTGAAACAGCAGAATTACTGCGCGCCTATCATATATCACATATGGGAGAAGAAAACTTTTTCCGTCGTGAGCACGTCAGCAAAATCATCTCCGGTTTTTACGATATGAATTCTGCCGACGAGCTTGTGATTCCCACAGGCGTACAGGATATGCTCGATATGCAGGAACAATTAAAAACTATCAACGGTCAGGCTAATATCAATCGTATTTTGAAGGCGGTTTTGGAAATTGAAGCCAATAAAAAATCAGGCCACATCAAATTAATGGTACAGCCTGAATATCAATATATTTTTGATTGTCTTACTTCCATTGATTTTAACCGTAACAACACGCTTGTGGAAGCTATCATCGTTTTTGACAAAAACGAAGGACATAAAAGCACCACCTATAACCTTAACATCCTGCAAAAGCTTGTGCCTATTTTATTCCAATGCGAGGTTTTTCATCCTTACTATGTTTATGACAATGTTGATACGTTGTTCAACAACACCAGTATGCTGCCGTTCAAAATCATCACCAGTGATTTTGTTTTAACAATATCCTACGAACAGGATAAGGCAGTTCTCTATCATTCACAGGATATGGTTGCGCTTACCAGTGAAACATTCCAAAAAAGCCTCAGTGTTGCTAATCCGATCTGCCAAGCCTTCCATCCTACACCGGAGGAATATTTGCAGTCTACCTTCCTCAGCGACGAGGAAATAAACGCTGAAGAAGTGCATGAGCTTTTCTACCAGCCTTGCTTCCCCAGCTTCTGTCCGGAAGATATACTTATAGACAGATTAAACAAGGATATTATACCGGCTGAAATGCAAGGTGTTATTGCTGCTTATTTTGACAAAATCCGCGCACAATACAGTACACATCATATTTCCTTTACGTTGGAGGGCCTAAACCTCTTTATGGAAACAGGACGCGTAACGGAAATCCCTGATTTCATGTACACCTACCTGACGCCGCCGCAACGCCTGGCGCTTTTAAAGAACATTATCAACAGTGTTGATGATGGCAGCTTCACGCCAAGGATTGTGCGCAGTGATAAGCTTTCCGTGCCTTCGCCTATCTGCATTTGCGCGCCAAGCGAACAAAATATTATTATATATTACTTCAGTCCCAATAAAGGACAGTATATCTTCCATCTGCAGGAATTAAGCCTGGTACATGCATTCCATGATTTTCTGGTTTACCTGCCGGAAAGCAGTATGGTTTATTCCGAAGAGGAAAGCAAAGAGCTTCTGCATTCTGTCTACGATAAATACAATAATCTTTATAAAGTTTTTAATAAAAATAAGTTTTTAAAAATAACTTAAGGAGGTTTATCATGGCTGAAACTAGAGAAGTATGGAAGAGTAGAAAAGGATTTATTTTTGCAGCTGTTGGGGCAGCAATAGGCTTGGGAAATTTGTGGAGATTTCCATTTCAAGCTTATAAAAACGGTGGAGGAGCGTTCTTTTTTCCCTATATAATAGCATTATTTACATGTGCGGTTCCATTGATGATATTAGAATACCAATATGGAAGAAAAATAAGAGGGGGCTCAACAAAAGCATTTAGACTTTTAGGAAAAAAGTATGAATGGGTTGGCTGGGTTCAAGTAATGGTGCCAATAATAGTTATGATGTTTTACAGTACAATAATATCAATATCAATAATATTTATGTTTTGGTCTCTTGGACATGCATTTGGACTGACAAACTGGATGACAGACCCTGGAAAATTGATGGGAATGATAGTAGGTGGTGGAAATGGGCCATTTGATTTTGCAGCAGGAATAAGTAAATATTTATTAGGGTTTGTTATATTAGTGTGGCTTGGAAACTGGATTATTGTTAAAAAAGGGATATCAGGTGGAATTGAAAAATGTTCTAATATATTTACACCACTTTTGATGATAATGATGGTAGCTTTTATGTTTAATTCAATTAGACTTGCAGGAGCAAAAGTAGGTTTGAATGCATTATTTACACCTGATTTCACTAAAATTTTAAACCCAAGTATATGGGTTGCAGCATATGCTCAAGTATTCTTCTCAACGACTTTAGCAGTTGGAGTCATGATAGCCTATGGTTCATATATACATGATGATTGGGATATAGTAAATAGTTCATTTATTACTGTATTTTCAAATGCTTCATTTGATATAATATCTGGAATAACTGTATTTTCAACTCTTGGATATTTGGTACAAAATATGGGAGTAGATTATAATTCTTTTGGCGATGGTGCAGGGATAGCATTTATAGCTTTTCCAATAGCAATTTCAACAATAACAACAAGTCAATTCTTACAGGGAATTATAGGTTTTTTCTTTTTCTTATGTTTATTTATAGCAGGACTTTCTTCAAGCGTTTCAATGTTGGAGTCTTTTTCAACAGCAGCATTGGATAAATTTAAAATAAGTCGGGAAAAGTTAGTAGGAATTGTTTCAATTGTCGGTTTTATAGGAAGTGCATGTTTTGCAACATATGCAGGGTTTAATTATATATTAGACATAGTAGATTCATATGTTGGAAGTTATATAATAGCTACTTCTGGATTAGTAGAAACTTTGCTTATTTGTTATATTTATGGAGTAGAAAAGATAAGACAAGATGCAAATGAATTTTCTGATTTTAAAGTAGGAAAATGGTTTAATTTTTTATTGAAATATGTAACACCAGTAATTTTAGGAACTACAGTAATAACAAATCTTATAAAAGGATTGTCAAAGCTTAATATGCCAGAATTAGTATTTGGCTGGGGAACAATTTTATTGATGATAATATCAGCAACTATTTTCTATAAGAAAAAATGGGAAAATAGTGTAGATATAGAAGAGTAATTATTACAAAGGAGGGCTTATTATGAATACAGGTGCATTGATAATGATGACAATGGGATGTATAATTATTTGGGGTGGACTATTTATAACTTTGGGAATTGCATTTAAAAAAGGGAATATTTAATTAAAAATCAATATTTATAAAAGAGGTTGACCTATAAGTAAGAAAT